>Ga0193753_10000218_pt1 | contig 55794 bp, 49 predicted proteins | sample H1c2metaG_FD_144925 | JGI IMG/M metagenome (GOLD analysis project Ga0193753, IMG submission 144925) | Soil microbial communities from a riparian zone of the East river system, Colorado, United States - H1c2 | ecosystem: Environmental > Terrestrial > Soil > Riparian zone | place: USA: East...
CTCACGTCGCCCGGAGCGCGTGCCGCGACTGGCGACGTGCCGTCGACCGGACCTCGCAACTACTACGTGGCGCCGGTCGAGGACATCCATCCGCAGCCCAACCAGCCCCGCCGGCGCTTCGCCGAGGCCGAGCTGGAGGAGCTGGCTCACTCGATCCGCACCTACGGGGTGATCCAGCCGCTCATCGTGCGCGCGCGCGCCGGCGGCGGCTTCCTCCTCATCGCCGGCGAGCGGCGCTGGCGAGCCTCCCAGCGCGCCGGCCTGCTCCAGGTGCCGGTGGTGGTGCAGGACGTCTCGTCGCGCGAGTCGTTCGAGCGGGCTCTGGTCGAGAACCTGCAGCGCTCCGACCTGAACCCGATCGAGGAGGCGGAGGCGTACCAGCGCCTGCTCGGCGAGCACGGCTTCACCCAGGAGCAGGTGGCCGAGCGGGTCGGCAAGGAGCGCAGCACGGTCGCCAACAGCCTGCGCCTCCTCAAGCTCCCCACCGGCGTGCGCGACCGGGTCGAGGAGGGGTCGCTGTCCATGGGACACGCCCGCGCCCTGCTCGGGCTCGACTCGGTGGCCGAGATCGAGGTGGTCGCGCGCCAGGTCGTGTCGAAGGGGCTGTCGGTTCGCGCCACCGAGGCGCTGGTGCGCCAGCGCCAGGCCACCAGCAAGGCCCGGCCGGCCGCCAAGGTCGCCGCGCGCAAGAGCCCATCGGTCCGCGACGTCGAGACCCGCCTCACCAAGGCGCTGGGTGCCCAGGTGAGCCTGCTCGAGGGCAAGAAGGGCAAGGGCGGCAAGCTCGAGATCCGCTACGCAGATCTCGACGACCTCGATCGCCTGCTCGAGAAGCTGCTGAAGCGGTAGCAACGCCAACCGGACGCCGCGCGACCGCGCCCCCCCCCGCCGCGCCACCCCCGACGGCCCCCCCGCGACGGCCGTCCCCCCGCGCGGCGGCCGCGTTGCCCGCGCCGAATGTGCCGCCGGGCGCGAGGGCGGCGCCCTGGGTCGGGTGATAATCGCGAAATCTCATGGAGGAGCGGGTTCACGACCGGGTCCCGTTCTGCGTGCGCGTGCAGTTCCGCAACGCCTCCTCGCTGCTGGTCGCGTACAGCGTCAATCTCTCGCGCGGCGGTGTGTTCCTCGAGACCGAGGAGCCGGTCGAGATCGGCTCCGAGGTGACGCTGCAGCTCGAGGTCCCGCGCGCCGGTCCGGCGCTGCTCGCCGGCCGCGTCACCTGGCGCCGCGCCCAGGCCGACAAGGAGGGCCCGGCAGGCATCGGCGTCGAGTTCGACGCCATGGTCGATGCACTCGGCGAGCTCATCGACAGCCTGGTCACCCAGTTCGCCGGCATCACCGTCCTCCTGCTCTGCCACGACCCCAAGGAGCGCGGCAACATCGCTCGCCAGCTGCGCTCCATCATGGCGACCGCCGAGGTGGTCGGCGCGTCGGACGCGCGGGTGGCCGAGAGCCTGCTCGACGAGGACATCGACCTGGCGGTGATCGACGCCGACGCCGATCCGGATGGCACGCTGCAGCTGCTCGGCCGGGTCCAGTCGATGTTCAGCCCGGTGCCGATGGTCGTCTTGGCCGCCACCGACGAGCTGCGCCAGCGGGCGCGCTCCGGCGGCGCCGACGAGGTGGTGAGCAAGCCGCCTCCGTTCGGCGAGCTGCAGACCGCGGTCATGCGCGCGCTCGGACGGCCGACCTCGGTCAAGACTCGCTGACCGCGGCGCGGCGCCCGACCTCGCGGCGCCGCGCGCCTATCCGCCGGCGGCCGCGACCGTGTTCTCGAGCAGGCAGGCGATCGTCATCGGCCCGACCCCGCCCGGCACCGGCGTGATCGCCGCGGCCCGCTCGCGGGCTGCCTCGAAGTCGACGTCGCCGCACAGCTTGCCGTCCGGGCCGCGGTTCATGCCGACGTCGATGACGACCGCGCCCGGCTTGATCCACTCCCCGCGAACCGCGCGGGCGCGCCCGATCGCGGCGACCACGACGTCGGCGCGGCCGACCTCGCCGGCCAGCTCGCGGGTCAGCGAGTGGCAGACCGTGACCGTCGCGCTCGCGTTGGTGAGCAGGAGCGCCATCGGCTTGCCGACGATGTTGGACCGGCCGACCATGACCGCGCGCGCGCCGCGCAGGTCGATCGCGGCCTCCTCGAGGAGCCGCATGCACCCCTTCGGGGTGGCCGCGACGAAGCGCGGGCGCGACTGGGCCAGGCGGCCGATGTTGTCCGGGTGGAAGCCGTCCACGTCCTTCTCGGGCGGGATGGCGTCGAGGATCGAGGTCGGGTCGATGTGACGGGGTAGCGGCAGCTGGACCAGGATGCCGTGCACCCGCGGATCGCGCCCCAGCTGGCCGACCAGCTCGAGGAGCTCCGCCTGGGTGGTCGACTCCGGCATCCGGTGGTCGAACGAGACCACCCCGACCTCGCCGGCCGCCTTGTGCTTGGCGCCGACGTAGACCTGCGACGCCGGGTCCCCGCCGACCAGCACGACCGCGAGACCCGGCGGGTGCGCGACCCCGCGCGCCACCAGCGCCGCCACTCGCGCCCGCACCTCCTCGCGCACACGGGCCGCCACCGCCTTGCCGTCCAGGAGTCGAGCGCTCATCGGGAGCCTTTCTTGGTCTTCTTGCCCGGCTTGGTCCCCTCCGAGCCGGATCCGGTCGATGGCGAGGCCGAGCTGCCCGAGCTCCCCGATCCGGATGCAGCATCACCACCGGAGCTGGCGCCCGAGCTGGTCCCCGACCCGGAGTCGCTCTTGCCCTCGCTCTTGCTCTCGCTCTTGGCGTCGCTGGTTCCCTCGCTCTTGCCCTCGCTCGATCCACTTCCGGGCTTGGGCGAGGAGTAGAGGTCCTTGTACCAGCCGCTTCCCTTGAGCTGGAACGAGGTCTGCGAGATCACGCGGTCGAGCGTCAGGCCTCCGCAGGCCTCGCACTTGCGCTTGACCGGATCGCTCATCCGCTGCATGTACTCGAACGTCTTTCCACACTTCCGGCAGGCGTACTCGTAAATCGGCACGGCGCTAGTACTACCCGAGACGGCCGCCCGTGGTAAAGACGTCCTGAGATCGAGCCTTGCCCGCCCCGGTCCGCGCCCTCCACGTCTTCAGCCGAATCGCCCCGCTGGTCGGTGACGAGGAGGCCGGCGTGGTGTCCGCCCTGAGCCGCGCTCTGGTGCGCGCCGGCGAGCAAGTCACCGTCGTCACGCGCCGTCCGCCGGGGCTGAGCGACGCGGCGATGGAGCGGGCCGGCCTGGCCCGCCGCCTCGATCCGATCGACGTTCCGGTCGCCTCGGCCCCGCTCGGCCGAGCCCGGCTGACCGTGCGCGAGGGCCGCCTGGCCGGCGGCGCGGTGCCCACCTTCGCGCTCGAGGGTCCGGGCAGCGAGGACGACGAGATCCTCGCCGCGGCGGCGCTGCAGCTGTGTGAGCAGCGCGGGATCTGGCCCCAGGTGGTGCGCGCGCGCGACGACGCGCCGCACATCATCGCTCACGCCGAGGAGCGCCCGCCGCCGCCGAATTGCACCGCGCCGGCGTCGGTGCTGCTGCTCGGCGAGGCCAGCGCGCGTCCGGTCGCGGCCGCGCTGCGCGACGCGCTCGCCGCCGCCCATCGCATCGCCCTGCCTTCGGCCAGCTACGCCGCCGAGGTGGTCGAGCGCGGCGAGGGCGAGCTCATCGAGATGCTGCGGGCCAAGGCCCAGGACGTGCGCGGCATCCCGACCGGCGCCGACGAGGTCCACTGGAGCCCGGCCCGCGACCTCCACCTGGCCGGCCCGCTCGAGCCGACCAGGGCCGGCAAGGCCGAGCTCAAGCGCGTCCTTCGCCGCGAGCTGGGCCTCGCGCCCGGCCCGGCCCCGCTGGCGGTCGCGCTCGGCCCGTTCGATCTGCTCGACGCCGACGCCGCCGAGGGCCTGGCCCACGTCGGCGCGCACCTGGTGCTCGCCCACCTGCCCGGGACCGCCGAGCCGCCCGCGGGGCACAACCCGGAGATCCCGCGCGAGCTGGCCCGCGCCCACCCGATGCGCGTGCGCAGCGTGCACACCGACGTCGCCCTGCTCCACCAGATCGTCGCCGCCGCCGACATCGTGCTGCACTGCCACCGCTTCGCGCCGGGCGGGTTCTCGCCGCTCTTCAGCATGCTGTACGGCGCGGTCCCGGTCGCGCCGCGCTCCGGCGCGTTCGCCGACTCGGTGGTCGACTGGGACCCCACGTCGCGGACCGGCACCGGCTTCCTGTTCTCGCCGCACCGGCCCGAGGACATCCCGTCTGCGATGCGCCGCGCGGTCCGCGCCGCCTCGAACACCGAGATCTGGGACGAGCTGGTTGCGCGCGTCGCCCACGTCGATCTGTCCTGGCGCACGGTCGGCATGCGCCACGCCGAGCTCGGCCGCGAGGCGATGCGAGCCGCGGCCCGCGCCGCCGCATCGACCCAGTCCTGACCCTGAGCCCTGACCGGGCCCCGCGCCGACACTCGCCCGGGCCAGAAACTGGCCCCCGCCAGCCGAGCCTGCCTACACTGTCGCACACTGTAGGCAAGCGAGGAGGCACACCGTGGAACCTTCCGACCGCCGGATCGGCTTCAGGGTCGATCTCGAGCTCTTCTTCACCCAGTACATCCGCGACCGACCGCACCGGGTGCTCGGCACCAGCCTGAGCGAGACCGGGCTCTACCTCCACCGCGTGACCCTCGATCCGGCGACGCGCCTGCTCGCCAGCGGAACCGCGGTCGGCCTGGAGATCGAGCTCCCGGGCACCGGCGAGGTGATCTGGGCGCGCGGCGAGGTCTGCCGCGAGCGCCGCGAGCGCGCGGTCTGCGGCAGCGGCGTGCGCTTCGCCGACATGCCGCGAATCCACGCCCGCCTGGTCCGCGACTTCTGCCACGAGCGGCGCCTGGCCCGGCTCGACCAGCTGCTCGCGCGCATCCGCCAGCCGCCGGTCCCGCCCCCGCGCCGCGCCGTCCTGGCCAGCTGAGCCGCGGATCCGGGTGCGATCCGGCGGAGGGCCTCTCCGCCGATCGGGCGTTATACTTCCAGGTCGGCCCCGCCCGGGGCCGTCGGGAAGGTGCCCGTGAGAGCTCTCGTCTGCCTCCTGACCCTGGCCGCCGCCCTCGCCCCGCTGTCCGCGCCGCGCCCGGCCGCGGCCCAGGACTGGGACGTCAAGCGCGACCCCTTCGACCGCCAGGTGGTCGCCCGCTACAAGCGGATCCTGGCCCAGAACCCGGGTGATCGCGACGCGCTGGGCAAGCTGCGCGGCCTGTACAAGCGCTACCGCTCGGTCGGCCAGCTCATCGCCGAGTACCAGAAGGCGCTCGCCGGCAAGCCGAACGACTTCGCCGCGCTCGTCGTGATCGGCCACCTCCAGCTCGGCGAGGGCAAGCAGGCCGAGGCGCTCGCCTCCTACGAGAAGGCCTCCGCGCTTCGCCCGGGCGATCCGGCGCTGGCCAGCGCGATGGGCGACCTCTACCGCCAGGCCGGCAAGCTCGACGAGGCGCGCGCCGCCTACGACAAGGCGCTGGCCGCCACCGCCGACAAGAGCAAGAAGAAGCCGATCCTGAGGACCCTGGCCGGCCTCGCACTCGACAAGAACGACATGGCCGCGGCCAAGGCCTACTTCGACAAGTACCTCGAGATCGATCCGGCCGACTCGCAGGTCCGCCTCGACCTGGCCGACGCGCTGGCCCGCTTCAAGCGCTTCGACGAGGCGGTCGCGACCCTGCGGGTGGCCGAGGGCCGCCTGCGCGCGGATCCGGCCCGCCGGGTCGAGGTGATCGCGCGGATCGGGCAGACCTTCGAGGCGGCCGGCAAGGAAGACGAGGCCATCCGCGAGTACCGGCGCGCGATGGCCGCGACCCAGAAGGGCTACTTCCTGCGCAAGGACCTGACCGAGCGGATCATCGAGATCCACCGGCACAAGCAGGACCTGAACGTCCTGGTCGGCCAGCTCGAGTCGGAGTGGAAGCCAGGCGCGCGCGGCTACTTCGAGTGGGACGTGCTGGCCCGCCTGTACGAGGAGACCGGCAACCAGGAGAAGGCGCTCGACGCCTATCGCAAGGCGGTCGCGGCGGCGCCGTTCGAGCTCGAGACCCAGCGCCGGCTCATCGCGCTGTACGAGAACTCGGGCCGCGAGGCCGACGCGCTGAAGCAGTACGAGGCGGTCATCCGGGTCGCGCCGGGCGAGCCGCGCTTCCAGCTCGAGCTGGCCGAGCGGCTGTGGCGGCGCGGCGACGAGAAGCGCGCCATCGCCCTGCTCCACCGGGTCGAGGCTCGCTTCGGCGGCGACGCCGGGGTACAGGCGGCGCTGGCCGACCTCTACACCCGCTGGGGCAAGGAGGACCTCGCGCTGCGCTCGTACGAGCGGCTGACCTCGATCGAGCCGGAGGAGGCGTCGCACCTGGTCAACCTGGGCGACCAGTACTTCCAGCGCGGCGACAAGAAGAAGGCGCTCGCGGTGTGGAAGCGGATCATCGCGCGCAAGACACCGACCGGCTACGCCAAGCTGGGCGAGGTCTACGCCGAGCACGACATGCTGGCCGAGGCGCTCGACATGTACGCGCGCGCCCTCAAGCTGAAGCCGAAGGACCCGGAGCTGTACAAGGGCCGCGCGTCGGTGTTCGAGCGCCAGCGCCGGCTGCCCGAGGCGGTCGGCGACTGGGAGAAGGCGCTCTCGCTCCTGCCGCCCGGCAAGGCGCAGCGTCCGACCCGGCGCGACATGCGCCGCCAGATCGTGAATCTCCTGAAGCGCGCCGGCGGCCGCGCGCTGTCCGACCGCGTCGACCGCTGGGAGCGCGCGTTCGCCGGCCAGCCGCCCGATCTCGAGGCCGGCTACTTCCTGTCCGAGGTCCACCTGCGCCAGGGCCAGTACCGCTCGGCCCGCTCGGTGCTGGAGAAGCTGCTGACCATCGAGAAGGACGACCTCGACGCGATGGACCAGCTGGTCAAGGTCTACAAGTCGCAGCGCGAGTACGACAAGGCGATCGCGCTGCTCGAGAAGCTGGCCCAGGTGTCGCCCGGTCGCGAGCGCGACTACTTCAACCAGATCGCCGAGATCAAGACGATCCTGCACCAGGACACCGAGGCGATCGAGTGGGCGCGCAAGGCGGTGGCCAAGAGCCCGAAGGACCCGCTCGCCCACATGCAGATGGCCGAGCGCTACCGCGACATGCAGAAGTACGACCTCGCGATCGCGGCGTACGAGAAGACGATCGAGCTCGACCCGCGCAACTACGGGGCCTACTTCGCGCTGGCTCGCCTGCACCGCAACCGCCACGACCTCGACCAGGCCGGCAAGCTCTACCGCGAGGTGCTCGAGCGCTCCACCGACGAGGAGACCCTGCACAAGGCGGCGCGCGAGGCGGTCAACCTCGAGGAGCTGACCGGAAAGCTGGGCGAGCTCGAGCGCTCGATGGCGCCGCTCGCGTTCAGCCTGGCCCACAAGGGGGTCTACCGGGTCATCCTGGTCGAGCTGTACGACCGCTACGTGCCGACCCTGGTCGAGAAGTGGCGGCGCGGCGACGCCAAGGAGAAGCAGGCCGCGCAAAAGGAGCTGGAGCGGCTCGGCGCGCACGGGCTCAAGCCGCTGCTCGAGGCGCTGGCCGACGAGCGCGACCCGGTCCAGCAGCGGATCGCGGTCTCGGTGCTCGGTTACCTCGGCAACAAGGGCGCGGCCGCACCGCTGGTCCGCCTGGCCCGCCAGGACGGCCCGCCGGCCGGGGCCAAGCCGCGCATCGGCACCCTCATCCCGACGGTGGAGATCGACATGCGGGTGGAGGCGCTGGTCGGGGCCGGTCGGCTCGGCGACCCACGCACCATCCCGGATCTCATCGCGCTCGGCCGCCACCCCGAGGTGGCGATGCGCGAGGCGGCGGTGTTCGCGCTCGGCATGACCGGCGACAAGCGCGCGCTCGGCCCGCTGACCGCGGCGCTGGCCGACCGGCGCGACTCGGTCCAGACCCTGGCCTGCTTCGGGCTGGCCCGCCTGGCCGAGAAGAAGGCGACCGCGACCGCCCCGCTCGCCGCGGTGGTGCGCGACGGCGGCCGGCGCGACGAGACCCGCGCGGCCTGCGCCTTTGCGCTCGGCGTGTCGGGCGAGAAGAGCGCGGTGGCCCCGCTCGGCGACCTCCTGGCCGACGGACAGGGCGAGGCCCAGCGCCTGGCGGCGTGGTCGCTCGGCCGGATCGGCGACCGCCGCGCCCTGCCCGCCCTGCTCGGCGCCTACTTCGCCAAGCGCGACCGGGTGCGCTCGGCGGTGGCGTGGGCGCTGCCGCGGGTCGCGGCCGGCCAGGTCGGCGGCGGCGAGGCGGTCCGCTTCATCGAGTACCCGATGAAGAACGGCAAGCTCGACGCCCGCGCGGCGGTCGCGCTGCTCGGGCCGCAGGGCGGCGATCCGCCGCTCTCCCCCGCCCTGCTGATCGGCCACGAGAAGGAGCTGGCCCGCGGCCTGCGCGAGGCGATGGAGCGCCACCGCGACGCGATCCTGCGCGTACTCGAGGATCTCGACGCGCGCCCGGTCGGCATCGCCCTGGGACCGCTGACCGCCGGGCTCGATCAGGCCCCGGCGGCCGAGCGCAGCCAGGTGGCCGCCGCCCTCGACCGGATCGGCGCGGAGATCCTGCCGGACGTGGAGAAGCTGGCCGGACATCGCGACCCGCTGGTCCGCCGCCGGGCCCTCTCGGTGGCCGGCAAGATCGGCGCGCCGGAGGTGAAGCCGCTGCTCGAGCGCGCCCTCGGCGACGACGAGATCTCGGTCCGCGAGGGGGCGATGCGCGCGTGCGCCGCGTTCGTGGCCCGGCGCGGCAACAAGGCCAGCGACCTGGTCCGCAAGGTGACCGACCGGCTGAGCGCGCCCGACTGGCAGGAGCGGGTCGCCGCCGCCCGCGCGCTCGGCGACTTCGGCTCGTTCGCGGACCGCGGCGCGCTCGGCCGCGCCGCCGTCGGTGACGCCAAGGCGTTCGTGCGCGAGGCGGCGGTCTCGTCGCTGGGCCGGCTGGGCGCCCGGGCGAGCGTCGAGGTGCTGGTGCAGGCCGCCGACCGGACCCGCGAGAAGGTGCCCGAGGTCAGGCGCGCGGCGGTGGAGGCGCTCGCGCCGCTGGCGCCCACCGACCGACGAGTGCGCGCGGTGCTCGCCGATATCGCCGACCAGGATCCCAGCGCCGAGGTGAAGGCGGCCGCGCGCGGATCAGAAAAAAAGTAGGGCTTTCGACAATTTGACGAGTATTTGAGCCGCGGGTACACTGGCCCCGTCATGGACGTGGGGCTGGTCTGCGACGAGTGCCACACCTTCAATCCGATGGGTGCGCGCGCCTGCGCCCGCTGCGGCGAGGCCCTGTCGCTCGATCAGCGACCTCCCGCGGTGCCGCTCGTGATCGCGGTCGAGTCGTCGGCGTCGGCGCGCGTGTCGGGCAATCCGGGCCGCACCGACGAGTCGTCGCGTCCGACGACGCGCGGCGAATCGAGCGACGGATCCGAGCGCGGCCTCGACATCGAGGTCGACTCGGTGCCGCTCCGCACCTGTGGGATGTGCGGCGACGACGTCGAGCCCGACTTCAAGTTCTGCGGCACCTGCGGCGCCGCCATGCAGGAGGAGACCCGGCCGGCCGTGCGAGTGCCGCTGTCCAGCCCGGCCGGAGCCGACGGCAACAGCGATCTCGCCGAGGCGATCGGCGGCACCCAGAAGCGCACGCTCTTCTTCGGCGCCATGCAGGCGGCGCGGGCCAAGCTGGTCCTCATCAAGGGTGACGGCCTCGACGGCGTGTCGTTCACGCTCGCCGGAGAGGACCACGTCGCCGGCCGCGCCGACGACTCCCCGCTCCCCTTCGCCGAGGACCCGTTCATGTCCCCGGTCCACGCCAACTTCTTCTACCGCAAGAACCAGCTCATCGTGCGGGACGAGGACTCGGTCAACGGCATCTTCATCCGCATCCGCGGCTCGGTGCCGATCGAGCTGGGCGACCGCTTCCTGGTCGGCGAGCAGGTCATCGAGGTGCAGAGCTCGCTGCCGTCGGACGAGCCGCTGCGCGCCCTGGCTGACGGGACGTACTACTACGCCAGCCCGCGCCCACCGTCGCACTTCCGCCTGATCCAGCTCCTGCGCGGGGGCGACAGCGGACTGGCCTTCCAGGCCCAGAGCGACGTGGTCTCGCTCGGACGCGAGGGGAACGACCTCAACTTCCCCGACGACCCCTTCATCTCCGGACACCACGCCCAGGTGTCCTTCGCCGACGGTGGGCTCTCGCTCACCGATCTCGGCTCCAAGAACGGCACCTTCCTCCGCGTGAGCCGCGAATCGGCGCTGCAGCACGGCGACTATGTCTTCATGGGCCAGCAGCTCCTCCGCGTTGAGATCGTGTAGGTTAATTCAGCAACTCAAGCCCGAGGCGGCCCGATGATCGTTTGCAACCGCTGTGGAAAAGAAAACCAGGACCACTACAAGTTCTGCCTGGGCTGTGGTGCCGAGCTCGCCGTCGGTCCAGCCGGCGACGACGGCAATGTCGGCACCATGAAGACGATGATGGGCGATTCGGGACAGCAGCGGACCTCGCCGACTCCTCCGGGCGGCGTGCCTCACACGCGGCTGCCCGGCGTCGGCGCGCCGGTGCCCGGCCCGTTGCCCGGCATGAGCCCGATGGCCGGCGGCCCGGTGCCGGTGCGGGCGCCGTCAGCGCCGTTCGGTCCCGCCTCGGGAGGCGTGCGCGCGCCGGCCGGCCCTCCCCCCGGCGTGGGCTCCCCCGGTCAGTTCGGCGGCGCGGTCCCGGCTCCGGGCGCGGTGCCGGGCCCGATGGGCGGGATGGGGACGGCTGGCTACGGCGGCCGCGCGCCCAGCCCGGTGTGGGGCGCTCCGCCGGCGGCGGCGCCGGTCGGGCACAACCCGGGGCACGGCGGCATGGGCATGGCGTCCGGATCGCCGGCCGGCGCGGCGGCTTCGTCCGGCCCGCGCAAGTGCCCGCACTGCGGCTCCGACGTCCCGCCCAACTTCAAGTTCTGCGGCGTGTGCGGGCAGAGCCTGGGCGCGTCACCGACGGCGGGTTATCCGCAGTCGGGCGGACAGTTCCAGCCCGGCCCGGGGCCCGGCCCGTCGGCGCAGGGGATGCCGCGCGCGACGCTGACCCTCATCCGACCGGACGGCTCCGAGGGCGGGACGTTCCCGCTGCGCGACGGCGACAACCGGCTCGGCCGCGACCACGGCGCCATCTTCGAGAACGACGGCTACCTGTCCCCGACCCACTGCGAGCTGATCGTGATCGGCAGCGGGGCGGTGGTGCGCGACCTCGAGAGCCTGAACGGTGTGTTCGTGCGGATGACCGGCGAGGAGGAGATCCAGCCCGGCCAGGTGATCCGCATGGGCCAGGAGCTGCTCCGCTTCGACCTCATCGAGCCGCCGACCCCGCTCGAGGACGGGACCGAGGTGATGGGCAGCCCGAACCCGGGCTACTGGGGAAAGATCACCGTCATCATCGGCAACCAGGTCGACGGCTCGGCCTACCCGCTGCTCGGCGACAGCGTCACGATGGGCCGCGAGCGCGGCGACATCAACTTCCCCGACGACGGCTACGTGTCCGGCCTGCACGCGCGGCTGTCGACCCGCAACGGCAAGGTCTACCTCGCCGACCTGGGCAGCTCGAACGGCACCTTCCTGCGCGTGCAGGGCGAGCGCAAGGTCGGCAACGACTCGTTCGTGCTGCTAGGGCAGCAGCTGTTCAAGCTGGCGCTGCACTGACCGTCACTTCGGCGGAGCAGGAGCTGGAGCCGGAGCCGGCGGGGGCGTCTTGCCGCCGGCCGGCGCGCCGGGCTTCGCGGCCTTCTCGCCCTCGACCAGGGAGTCGACGTTGAACTGGTCGGTCCCCTCGGTATAGGTGTACTTGAGCGGCTCCGAGGTGGTCGCGTTGTCGAACACCAGCACCACGTCGACCGTCTTTCCGGTCTCGCCGGCGGGAGTCTCGACCTTCAGCACATCGTCGCCCACGAAGCCGAGCACGCGGGCATCGCGATCGCCGAAGAAGACCTTGACCCCCTTGGTCCCCCCCTCCTGGAAACCGCTGCCGGTGATGCTGACCGTCGTGCTGCCCGTGTACGGGCCGCTCTGCGGCTCGATGCCGGTCACGTGCAGCCCCTTCTTCTTGTTGCAGGCAGCTCCGCCGACCAGGAGAGAGGCGGCGAGCAGGGCGAGAACGGACCGGCGGGCGCTCGACATGCTCGAAACGTATCGCGATAGCCCGCGCGAGGGCAAGGACGGGCCGGCCGCGCTCAGTCGGGCTCCTTGCGCGACAGCGCGCGCCGCATCTTCGACAGCGCCTGCTCCTGGAGCTGGCGGATCCGCTCGCGCGACAGGTTGTACTTCTCGCCGATCTCCTTGAGGGTGAGCTCGCGGTCGTCGTCGAGGCCGAAGCGCTGGCGCAGGATGTCCGCCTCGATCGGCTTCAGGTCGTGGAGGAGCTCGCGCACCTCCTCGGTCATCGCCTGGGTGGTCATGCGATCGGCCGGCGCCTCGTCCTCGGTCACCGGGTCCTGCAGGAACTCGATGAAGTGGCGGCCGTCCTCGTCGGACACCGGGCGATCGAGCGACAGCGACTGATCGACCAGGTAGGTCCGCATCTTCTCGATCTTGCCGGCCGCGATCTGGGTCGCCTGGGACAGCTCGTCGGTGGTCGGCTGGCGGCCGAGCCGCGCGTTGAGCTCGCGCTTGGCCTTGGCGATGCGGTGATACGCGTCGATCATGTGGACCGGCAGGCGGACCTCGCGGCCCTTGTCGGCCAGGGCGCGGCTGATCGCGTGGCGGATCCACCAGCTCGCGTAGGTGGAGAAGCGGAAGCCGCGCCGGTAGTCGTAGCGCTCCACCGCCTTCATGAGGCCGATGTTCCCCTCCTGGATGAGGTCGGCCAGCGCCATTCGCCCGTGGTTGAAGCGGCGCGCGATGCTGACCACGAGGCGGAGGTTGGCCAGGACGAACGCGTCGCGCGCGACCGCGGCCGCGCGATCCGCGCGCGATACCCGCGCCAGGTACGCGCGGGTCGACGCGCTGGTCGCCGACAGGGACTGCTTGTCTCGCGCGATGCGGCCGGGCCGATCGCGTCGGACCCGCTCGAGCTCACCGAGCACCGCGTCGAGCACGATGCGGTCGGTGTCGACGGAGTGGATCTTGGGGGCCACCTTGGCCACCGCCTTGTCCAGCTTGATCTGGCCCGCCTTGCCCGGCGTGCGGCGCGCCGCCGCGGCCAGCCGGCGCAGGGCGCGAAACTCCGGCATGGAGTTGTCCATGCACGTCTCGACCATCTCGAGCACGTGCTCGAGCGCGGCGGCGTGACCGAGGATTGCCTTCCAGATCTCGATCTCGAGCGCCTCGAGCTCGCGCGCGGCGCGGAACTCCTGCTCCGGCGCCATGACGTCGAGCGCGGCCATGTCGCGGAAGTACTTGGAGAGGAAGCTTCCCTTGTCGTCTTCCTTGGGCGCCGCCCGGCGGCGTGCGGCCGGGCGCGCCCCCTCCTCGTCCCCACCGTCGTCGCCCAGCACCATGGCAAGCTCTGGCAGGGCGGCCAGCTCCGGATCGTCGGGCAGGTTCTCACCCGGCGCGGAGGTGGCGGCGGCTCGCCGGCCACGCGAACCCGCGCCCCGGCGGGCGATCATCGGCGGTCGGCCGCGGCGCGTGTGCCGGACCGGCTGGGTCGCGCCCCCCTCGGGCGCCACCTTGGCCTTCTGTGAAGTCGCTGACATCGGCGGTTCCTCGCTCTGGTACGGCGCCAGGGCCAACTCGGACGGCGCGGCCGTTCCCCGGTATGACGCCCGGGGCCCCCGAAAGTTTGCTGACCCGTGATGGATGCCGCTGGTTGCCCGGTCGACGACGGCGGATTCCGCGGGCGGCACAGCACTGACTACCCGCCCCGGGCATGGCTTATTCCGCGCCGCCGGAATCCGCTACGCCGCCATGAATGGAATGGACGGCGACCGGACTCGGTTCAGCTGTTCAGGGGATGCGTCCGCCCGAGTCGACCAGCGACCCGGGCTTCTCGACGCGACGCTCCGCGATCACCACGATGTCGCGCGACTGGGCGCCGAAGAAGCGCCCCTTGGTGATCATGTTGCCGGACACCTCGACCACGCGGAAGCCGGCCGAGTGGAGCAGCTTGCCCAGCTCGTGCAGGCCGAACGAGCGGATCGAGATCTCCTGCTCGAGCTGGCGGCCGTCGTCGAACACGACCGAGCGATTGGAGATGAGGCGCGACGAGAAGTAGTTGAAGTCGACCTCTTCGAGGACGACGCAGCCGTCGCCCTCCCACCAGACCCGGAGCGGCAGCTCGGCGATGATGTAGTCGCGGTTGAGGACCTCGAAGACGCAGCGCGCCCCCGGCTTCAGCGCCCGGCAGATGTTCTGCGCGGTCTTCTTGTTGGTCTCGTCGTCGAAGTAGCCGAACGTCGAGAACAGACAGTAAGCGCCGTCGAACTGGGCCTCGAACGCCATGTCGCGCATGTCGCCATGGACGAAGTTGATGGTCAGGCCTCGCCGCTGCGCCTCGTCCGCGCCGCGCAGCAGCAGCGGCAGCGAGCTGTCCAGGCCGACCACGTGGTAGCCGCGCGCGGCCAGCTCCATGGCGTGGCGCCCGTAGCCGCACCCGACGTCGAGCACCTGGGAGCCGGCCGAGATGGCGAGCGCGTCCATGACGAACTGCGCCTCCATCTGGGTGGCCTGCGGGGTCAGGAACGGCAGGGTGCGGAGGTAGTCCTCGTCGAAGATGTCCTCGAACCACGGCTTGCCGCGCCGCCGGCGCGGCCGGGACTGAGTCGGATCCGCGGCGGCGGCGGCCGCGGCGGCCGCGGCGGCGCGCGTCGCGCTCGGCGCCGGCGGCGGCTTCTGCTTTGCGTGCGCGGCCCCGCCGTGGACGCCGTCACCGCCGCCCTGCCCCATCGAGTCGCGCAGATCGTCGGGCAGCTCCTCGACGTCGTCATCGCCGTCGAGATCGAGGGTGCTGTCGATGTCGACCGCCTGCCCGGACAGGAGCGGGCGATCGGCCAGCGAGGAGAGCGGGGTGGCCCGCTGGCTCTCCTCGATCTCCTCGATCAGCTCCTCGTCGATGATCTCGCCGCTGTCACCCGGGTCGCGGTTGGTCATCGGTCGAACGACGCCCCCTCGCGCCGCCGCGGACGTCGCGGAGGCGGCGCCGTGGTGCTGGCCCTGGTTCTGGTGCTGGTTCGAGTGCGGACCGCCGTACGCGCCGGGCTCGACGACCGGGGCCGGCGTCGGAGTCGGCGTGTGGGAAGAGCCGGACGCCGACGGCCCGAAGATCGGCCCGGAGTCGCTCGGCGGGCGCGGCAGCCGATCCGATCCGGAATCGCCGTTGCCCCACTCGAGCCCGGGCAGGTTCCAGCCGGAGTCGGCCGCTCCCCGCTCGGGCGAGTCGCCCTCCCCCTCGTCCGCGTCCTCGTACTCCTCGAGGTCGGCGTCCGACAGCGCCATGGTCTGCGCGCGCGGCATCGGGTGCGGCGTCCCGTCGGACAGCGGCGCGCCGAGCCGGCCAGCCATCACCGCGGTGTAGCGGCCGGAGCGGCGGGTGGCCCGTCGTCGCTCGGCGTCGGCCCCGTCGGTACCGTCATCGCCGACCGCGCCGAACGACCCGGATCCGTCGACCGAGAACCGACCCGAGCCGGAGTCCAGCACCTCCTCGATCGGGATGTCGACGCTGTCCGCCCGGTTCGGCGTGGGTCGCGGATCGCGAGCGCCCTCGTCGCCGGGGCCGGGGCCGAGCTGGTCCTCGTAGTCGTCCTCGAGCAGCGGGTAGTCGAGGCTGGCGTTGCCGTCGTGAGTCAGGCCGGACAGCGGCGCGACTGGCCCGCGCTCGGAGCGCTGCGAGTGGATCGCGCGCCCGCGACGGCGCGCCACCTCGTCGTCGTCCGCATCGTCGACCTGGGTGCGGTCGTCGCCTTCCTCGTAGCGATCGTCGCGCAGGAGCTCGGCCTCGCGATCGGTCGACTCCGAGAGCTCCACCTCGAAGATCTCGGGGCCGTCTCCGTCGGCCGGCGACGAGTCGGGATCCGGACGGCGGGCAGACGGCTCGGTCAGCGGCGAGTCCAGGTCGGCGGCGATCGGCTCGTGCACCCCCGGGCCCGACGACGGGCGGCCCCCTCCGCGCTCGTCGGTGAACGTGAGCGCCACCGGCGCGACGCGCGGATCCTCGACCTCGGGCGCGGACGGAACCAGCTCACCGGAGTCGTTCCGGCTGCTCGCTCGACGAGGAACGTTGTCGGAGGGCACGCGCAGACCACCGCCCTTGCGGCGCCGGCGATGACGCCTCTCCGAGTCGTCCTCGCTCGGATCGTCCTTGGTGTTCGGCCCCTTGCTCAAGTAGCCCCTGGCTTCCCAACGCGCGTTCGGGGCTCGCGCGACGATGTCCACCTGTGACCCAAAGGTCGGAGACCTCGCGCTAGTATAGGAAACCTTTACCAAAATGACAAGGCGGGGCGACGTCTCCGTCACCCCGCCTCATCGCGATTTCCCGAGCAAAGTCGCCGGGCCGCCTGCCGAGCGGTCCTAGCAGTCGAAATACAGGGCGAACTCGGTGGGGGTCGGGCGCAGCCTGACCTCGTCCACTTCCTTGTCCGTCTTGTACTGGATCCAGGTGTCCAGGAGGTCCGGAGTGAAGACGTCCCCCTTGAGGAGGAACGCGTGGTCGCGCCGGAGCGCGTCGAGCGCCGCGTCGAGCGACTTCGGCACGTGCGGCACCTCCTTCAGCTCCTCGGGCGAGAGCGAGTAGATGTCCTTGTCGAGCGCATCACCGGGGTGGATCTTGTTCTCCACGCCGTCGAGCCCGGCCATCAGCATGGCGGCGAACGCCAGGTACGGGTTGCAGCTGGGATCCGGCGAGCGGAACTCGATGCGCTTGGCCTTGGGCGACGGGCTGTACATCGGGATGCGCACCGCGGCCGACCGGTTGCGCGCCGAGTAGGCCAGGTTGACCGGCGCCTCGTAGCCGGGCGTCAGCCGGCGATAGCTGTTGGTGGTCGGGTTGGCGAACGCGCACACCGCCGAGGCGTGCTTGAGGATGCCGCCGATGTAGAACAGCGCGGTGTCGGACAGGCCGGCGTAACCGTCGCCGGCGAACAGCGGCTTCTCGCCCCGCCACAGCGACTGGTGCGTGTGCATGCCGCTGCCGTTGTCGCCGAAAAGCGGCTTGGGCATGAACGTGGCCGTCTTGCCCGCGCGCAGCGCGACGTTCTTGACGATGTACTTGTACCACATGACCTTGTCGGCCATTTTCAGCAGCGTGTCGTACTTGAGATCGATCTCGGCCTGCCCCGCCGTCGCCACCTCGTGGTGGTGCGTCTCGACCTCGATGCCGACCTCCTGCATCGTCAGCACCATGTCGGTGCGAAGGTCGGTGAACGTGTCGGTCGGCGAGACCGGGAAGTAGCCGCCCTTGTAGGCCGGTTTGTAGCCGAGGTTGGGCCTGCCAGCGTCGAGCTCGCGGCCGCTGTTCCAGCGGCCCTCGGCGGAGTCGACGTGATAGAAGGCCTGGTTCGCGCCGGAGTCGAAGCGGACCGAGTCGAAGATGAAGAACTCCGCCTCGGGGCCGAAGTACGCGATGTCGGCGATGCCGGTCGAGCGGAGATAAGCCTCGGCGCGGCGGGCCAGGCTGCGCGGATCGCGCCCGTACGGCTCGCGTGTGATCGGATCGACGATGTCGCAGACCAGCGACAGCGTCGGCCGCTCCAGGAACGGGTCCATGACCGCGGTGGTGGGATCCGGCAGCATGAGCATGTCGGAGTTGTTGATCGCCATCCAGCCGCGGATCGACGACCCATCGAACCCGTACCCGTCCTCCAGTCCCGACTCGAGCCGAGCGATCGGATAGGTGATGTGCTGCCATGTTCCCGGCGAGTCGACGAACTTGCAGTCGACCATCACGGCTCCGTTCTTCTCGGCGTACTTCAGGACGTCCCCTGGCTTCATGTGCGAGTGCCTTCCTTTGGCGCGCCCCCCGGGCGCTGTTGATGGTTGAGCGAGGCGCGGGATCCGCAGCGGATCAGATCGCGTCCTCGCCCGTCTCCCCGGTCCGGATGCGCACGATCTCGTCGACCGGGGTCACGAAGATCTTTCCGTCGCCGATGCGGCCGGTGCGCGCAGCCTCGGTGATCACGTTGACGACCTGGCGCACGCTCTCCTCCGGCACGATGATCTCGAGCTTGACCTTGGGCACGAAGTCCACCACGTACGCGGAGCCGCGGTAGACCTCCTTCTTGCCGCCGGTGCGCCCGAAGCCCTTGACCTCGCTGACGGTCATGCCGTGCACACCGATCTCCGACAAGCTCTCCTTCACCTCGTCGAGCTTGAAGGGTTTGATGATAGCCTCGACCTTCTTCATCATTGAGCGAAACGCTACGCGCGGCAGGTTTCGCGGCTGTTTCGTGGCCGTAAATTTCGGCCGAAACCCGCGCCCTTGCGGGGTCCGGAGATCAGGTCGGGCAGACCGGCTCGAAGGACGTCTCGAGGGTTCCGACCAGGTCCGCGATGCGGCTGACGCCCAGCTCGGCGGCGAGCGCGGCGAGCTCGTCCACCAGGCGGACCGCCCCGCCCGGGTCAGCGAAGTTCTGGGTCCCGACCTGCACCGCGGTGGCGCCGGCGATCAGGAACTCGGCCGCGTCCTCGGCGGTGACGATGCCGCCGATGCCGCAGATCGGCACGCCGAGGCGGGCGCGGGCCACCTGGTAGACCATGCGCAGGGCGATCGGCTTGATGGCGGGGCCGGACAGCCCGCCGAACACGGTGGCGATGCGCGGGCGGCGACGGCGCACGTCCACCGCCATCGCGGTGATGGTGTTGATGATCGACAGGCCGTCGGCACCGGCGTCGACCACCGCGGCAGCGAGCGCGGCGATGTCGGTGATGTTCGGGGTCAGCTTGATCCAGAGCGGCAGCGCGGTGACCGCGCGGCAGGCGCGGACCAGCTCGGCCGCCACCGCCGGCTGGGTGCCGAACTCGACGCCGCCCTTCTTGATGTTGGGGCAGCTGATGTTCATCTCGAGCGCGTGCACGCCGCCCACCTCGCGCGCGACCCGGTCGAGCCCGGCCGCGCACTCGACGTACTCGTCGAAGGTCTCGCCGAAGAAGTTCACGACCACGCAGGTGTCGAGCCGGGCCAGGCCGGGCGCCTTTTGCTGCGCGTAGCCGTCGACCCCGACGTTCTCGAGGCCGATCGAGTTGATCATGCCGGACGCGGTCTCGCACATGCGCGGGGTCGGGTTGCCGAAGCGCGGACGCGGCGAGATGCCCTTGGTCGCGATGCCGCCCAGGCGGTTCAGATCGGTCAGGTGGCCCAGCTCGACCGCGTAGCCGAAGGTGCCGGACGCGACCAGGATCGGGTTCTTGAGCGCAAGCGCGCCGAACTGGGTGCGCATGTCGACCGCAGACACAGGCGCAGTCGCGGCCGCGGATCCGGGGACGCGCTCGCTCACGCCGCGCCCTCCGCGTAGGGGCCGGCCAGCTCGTCGAGCGGCAGGACCGGTCCGTCCACGCAGGTGTACCGGAACGGCCGGTTGCGGCACGGCACCGCGCAGGCCAGGCACACGCCGACGCCGCAGGCCATCTCCCCCTCGAGCGAGAGGTAGCAGGGCGCGCGGTGGCGCCGGGAGACCCGGGCGACCGCGACCAGCATCGGATCCGGTCCGCAGGCCATGAGGGTGGGCGGCGGGCGGCCGGCCGCCGCGGACGACCGGCGATCGAGCGCGGCGTCGAGCGCGGCGGTGACCCGGCCGCGGGTGCCGCGCGCGCCGTCCTCGGTGGCGAGGACCAGCTCGCAACCGGTGGCCGCGATGCGATCGAGGAGGACCAGGTCGGCGGCCCCGCGGCCGCCGTAGAACAGCGTCACCTGACCGGCGAGGCCGAGCTCCTGGGCGCGGCGGGCGTGCAGGTAGAGCGGCGCGAGCCCGACCCCGCCGGCGACCAGCCAGTCGACTCGATCGGGCGACGGCTCGGGGAAGGCGGTGCCGAGCGGCCCGAGCAGGCTGAACTCGGCCCCGGGCAGGGCGTGCTCGAGCAGCCGGCTGGCCTTGCCGGTGGTCTTGATGAGGATGTCGGCCTCGGTGCCGCGCGGCCCGCCGCGGCGGACGTCGAGCAGCGAGAACGCGCGCGGCAGGAGCGGATCGGAGCCCCACGCCCGCCCGCGCAGCATCACGAACTGGCCGGGGCGGGTGGCGTCGAGGAAGCCGCAGCCCTCGAACACGAGGACGAAGGTTCCGGGTGCGAGCGAGAGGCGATCGGCAAGCGGGACGACGACGTAGTCCACCGACGACCTATAGCACGCGACCGCGACGCACCGTCGGTGGCTGGGCGGCCGTAGCGACGGCTGCAGGAGCGGGCGCCGCGCTCAGAACGGGTCGATCGAGCGGTCCTTGTCCTGCTGGATCGCCCGCATCTCGGCGCGGAAGAGGCCGATCTTGCGGTCGAGCTCGATGAGGCCATCGGTCGACTGCGCGTAGCTGGCCAGGTGGCTGAGGTCCTTCCAGCTGGTCTCGAGGCGCTCGCCGTAGCGCTCCTTGAAGGCGGTGTACTCCTGCGACGCGACGCGGAAGCGGCGCTGCACCGCCGCGGCGTCGGGGGCGGCGGACTCGACCTGCGCGCCGGAGGACGGGGCCGCGCCGGTGCTGGCACCGTCGCGCGGGCGGCGACGGTCCGGCTTGCGGCGCACGCGCGGTGGCTGCTTCGAGCCGCGCGGGGGCGGCTCGTACGCGTCGGCCTCGTCGGGCGGCAGCTCGCGCACCTGGATGTCCGACGGCGACTGGGGCGGATGGGCAGGCGCCGCGGCGCCCGGCGCGATCGGCGTCGCCGACGGGGTCGGCTGGGTACCCGCGGCGGCCGGCTGGCCTGGCGCGGACGCGGCGGTCGCCGGCACCGGCAGCGGGGTCGCGCCCGGCGCGGTCGAGCTCGCCACCGAGGGCGCCGCGTGCGCGGTGCCCGGCGTCGCCGCGGGCACGGTGCCCGTCGCCGCGGCCGGCGTCGCCGCGGGCATCGCCGCGCTGGTGGCCGGCGCCGCGGCCGGCGCGATCGCGGTCGCCAGCGCCTGCCGAGGCTGGGCCGCGCGGCCGCCGCCGAGCAGGTGGCGGGCCGCGTACCACGCGCCGGCCCCGAACCCGCCGGCGAGGATCAAGACCGAGGCCCAGACCACGAGGCGCCGCCGCGACCATGCCGTCCGGCGCGCCTGCCCGAAGCGGACCGACTGGTCCACCGTCGGCACGTGCTCCTCGGCGTCCGGCGTGGTGTCGGCCGGGGATCGCTCGATGACTCGCTCGGCGGCCAGCGCCGGCGCCGCGGTCACCGCCGCCGATCGGGACGGGCGGGCCGGCCCCTCGCCGTTCACCGCCACGCGCGCGCTCTGCACGAATGTGGTCGTGGTCATCGCGCGCTCGCCGGCGGCCAGCGCGAACGAGATGGTCGAGCTGGCCTGGCTGGTCAGCTGCTGCTGCCAGCGCTCGAGCTCGGTCTTGTCGAGGGACGCGGCCTTGCGCCGGCGCGACACGTCGTCGCCGAGCAGCTCGCGCAGGAGCGCGGCCAGGTGATCCGGGTTGATGGTCGGGCTCACCGCCACCAGCGCGCGCTGGAGCGCGTCGCGGAACTCCGCCGCGGTCTGGTAGCGCTCGGCCGCGTTGGGGCGCAGCGCCATCGCGACCAGGCGGTCGAACGGGGCCAGCGACGGGTTGATCGCCGACGGCAGCGGGTGCTCCCCCTTCACCACCTGGCGGGCGAGCATGCGGTAGTCGGGGTGCTTGCCGATCTCGAACATGTGGCGCCCGGTCAGCATCTCGAACAGCACCACGCCGAGCGCGTAGACGTCGGTGCGCTGGTCGACCACGAAGCCCTTCACCAGCTGCTCGGGGGCGAGGTAGCCGAACTTGCCGAACCCGCGATCCGGGTTGGTCTCGGTCAGCCGGCGGCGGCTGCGCGCGATGCCGAAGTCGATGATCTTGACCTCGCCCTCGAACGACAGCATCACGTTGGGCGGCGAGATGTCGCAGTGAACCAGCGCGAGCGGGGCGCCGCCCGCGTCGGTGCGCCGGTGCGCGTAGGCCAGCCCGTTGGCCACCTCGCGCGCGATGAACAGGCCCAGCTCGACCGGCATCGCCCGGCCGCGGGCCGCGAGCGCCGCCATGGTCGCGCGCAGGTCACTTCCGGAGATGTACTCGAGTGCGAGGAAGTACTCGTCGCCGGAGCGCCCGACCTCGAACACCTGGGCGACGTTCGCGTGCTGGAGGTGGACGGCGACCTGCGCCTCGTCGATGAAGCGAGTCAGGAACTCGCGGTCCGCCGCGAAGTGCGGCAGCACCTTCTTGATCACCACGAGCTTCTCGAACCCGCTCAGGCCGTGGCGAGCGAGGAAGATCTCGCCCATGCCGCCCCGGCTGAGGCGCTCGACCAGGAGGTATCTCCCGAAGATCCGTGGAAGAGAGTCCTCCATCCGTGGGATGCGCTGTTGTTGCAGGCTCATTCCTTGGGTCGCGTGATCGTCTGGAGCCCGGCGACGCAGGAGAACAGCATAATTTCGCGCGGGCAGGGGCTCAATGACAGCGAGAACGCCCCGAACCGCGCGGCGATCTCGATCCTGTCGGCGCCGGGTCGAATCGGTCGGTTCATCGGCAGCCCGGCCGCGCGAACCGGAGCACTTGCACCCACTGGCGCTCTGGGTTGGGACGGGCGAAGTCGCGCCGCTGCGCCCTCGAGCCCTCACCTTCTGCGTCGCGAGTACCGCGGATCACATCGCCGGACACCACAGCGCTGCGCCGGGCTCAGCCGCGTGCCGCACCGCGTCGAAGGCTCGCCCGAGCCTGCCCGAGCCTGACAGTGGGGTCACGGGACCGGGTCGAGCGGCGCGCCGGGCAGCTCGAGCAGCATCACCACGGCGTCCTCCTGATCCTCGACGTAGTACTTGGGCCGGATGCCGACCGCCTGGAACTGGAACTGGCCGTAGAGATCGATCGCGCCGCGGTTGGAGCGGCGCACCTCGAGCGTGACGTAGCGGCAGCGGTGGCGGGCGGCGAAGTCGACCACGTGAGTCATCAGCGCGCGCGCGTGGCCATTGCGGCGCCGGTCGGGGTGGGTGGCGATGTTGAGCAGGTGGACCTCGTCGCGCACCAGCCAGTAGTTGCAGTACGCGACCACCACGCTGCGGGCGTCCTTCTGCCGCTCGCGCAGCACCTCGAGATACGCCCACTCGCGCTCGAGCTCCTCGAGGAAGATCTGCGACGACCACGGCGAGTGGAACGCATGGCGCTCGATCTCGAGCACCTCCTCGAGATCCGTGCGCTCCATCGGAGACACCTCGACGCGCCGCCGCCGCATGGCAGCCTCCATTTTACTCGCTGCGCGGCCTGGCCGCGCGATCGAGCAGGAAGCGCCAGAGCAGATCCATCCCCTCGGCGGTGGAAGCCGAGCAAAGGATTGGGTCGCGCGCGAGGCCGAGCTGCCGGCGAACCGCGGCCGCGGCCGGCCGCCGCTGGGCCTTGCCCAGCTTGTCAGACTTGGTCAGCACGACCTGTACCGGGACCTCTTGCTCCGCGAGGTACTCGATGAGCTCGCGCTCCTCGTCCTCGCCGCCGCGCCGGGCGTCGACCAGAAGCACCACCGCGCGCAGCGCCTCGCGCCGGCCGGTCAGGTACGCCTCGACCAGCGGTCGCCACGCCTCGCGCAGATCGCGCGACACCTTGGCGAAGCCGTAGCCGGGCAGGTCGACCAGCGCGAGCGCCGGCCCCTTGACCGGCTCGACGCGGAACCAGTTGAGCAGCCGGGTGCGCCCGGGCGTGCGCGAGGTGCGGGCCAGTCCGGGCACGCCGACCAGCATGTTGATGAGCGACGACTTGCCTACGTTCGAGCGACCGGCGATGGCGATCTCCGGCAGCTCGGGGCGCGGGAAGCCGCCCGGGTCGGAGGCCGAGGTGAGGAACTCTGCCCGGGGGGCCTTCATGGGCGTGCCTCGCCCGGGGTGGAATGGCGAATGCGCTGCCAGGCCGCTTCCGGGTCGAAGCGGGCCAGCCGGGTGCTCTCGCGGTGGCAGGCCAGGCACACCACCTCGCGTCGGGCCGGGGTGGATAGATCGCGCAGGCCGAGCGCGCGGGCCAGCGCGGGATCGCGCATGACGTCGTCGGGAGCGTAGTCCACACCCGCGCCGTGGCATGCCTCGCAGCCGACCCCGGGCAAGGGCGCGCTCCCGCCGTCGGTCATGTGGCAGGCGCGGCAGCGGGGCGAGCGCGCCTCGCCGGCGCGGAGGGAAGCTCGCGCGTGAGGGGTGCGGCTCCAGCCGCGCCGGATCTCGGCGTGGCAGGCGCCACAGGCGGCGGTTCCGGTGTCCCGGTCGGTCCCGGCGCGAGCCGCGGTCGCATGCGCGATCAGCACGGCGATCGCGCAGGTCCTGGGCAGCATCGAGGTCACAGGCGCGGCTACCACGCGCGACCTGCCTGGGTCAATCGATCCGTGGTAGGGGTGGGGTGTGCTCGTCATCGGATTGACCGGCGGTATCGCCAGCGGCAAGAGCACCGTCGCGACCATGCTGCGCGAGCTGCGCGCGCCGATCGTGGACGCGGATCTGCTCGCGCGCCAGGTGGTGGAGCCGGGCACGCCGGCGCTTGCCGAGATCGCGGCCCGGTTCGGGCCCGATCTGCTCGACGCCGACGGCCGGCTCGACCGCAAGCGCCTGGCCGCGCGCGTGTTCGCCGACGACGTGACCCGCGCCGCCCTGAACGCCATCACCCACCCGCGCATCGCCGAGGCCAGCCGCGCCGCGATGGCCGCGCTGCGGGATGGCGGCAACCCGGTCGCGATCTACGAGGCCGCGCTGCTGGTCGAGAACCGGATCCACCTCGGCCTCGACGGGCTCATCGTGGTGGCGGTGGACGAGGACGCGCAGGTCGAGCGGCTGCGCCAGCGCGACGCGATCGATGCCGACGCGGCGCGCGCGCGTCTGGCCGCCCAGCTGCCGCTCGCCGCCAAGATGGAGGTGGCCGACTGGGTGATCGACAACGGCGGCCCGCCGGAGCGCACCCGGGCCCAGGTCGAGCGGGTCTGGCGCGAGATCCTGGCCCGGGTCGACGGCGGACAGGGAGGGGCGGCGACATGACCCGCGATCGCGGCGGCAGCAGCAACGGCGGCGAGCGCGGGCATCACGCCGGCGAGCCAGACGGCAATCACGACGGCGAGCCAGACGGCGAGCACGACGACGGCGCCGAGGACCGGATCACGCGACCCGAGGTGGTGCTGGTGACCGGCTTCCCGGCTTTCAGCGCCCGGCGGATGGCGCTCGAGATCCTGGCCCGCGACGGCGAGGCGCGGGTGTTCCTGCTCGCCCGCGCCAAGTTCGCCGACGCCGCGCGCGAGCTGGCCGCGTCGCTGCCGCCCGCCCAGGGAGCGCGCATCGAGGTGATCGAGGGCGACGTGTGCGACATGGACCTGGGCCTGAGCGGGCGCGAGTACGCCACGCTGGCCGGGGAGATCACGTCGATCCAGCACATGGCCGGCATCTACTACATGGGCGTGGACCGGGCGACCGCGCGGCGGGTCAACATCGACGGCACCCGCGGAGTGATCGAGCTGGCCGGCGACGCGGCGCGCCTGCGCCGCCTGGTTCACTGGTCGACCGCGGCGGTGTCGGGTCGGCGCAAGGGCGTCATCCTCGAGGAGGAGCTGGACGAGGGCCAGTCCTTCCACAACGTCTACGAGGAGACCAAGTTCGAGGCCGAGAAGCTGGTCCGCGCGGCCCAGCGCAGCCTGCCGATCACGATCCTGCGCCCCGGCATCGTGGTGGGCGACAGCACCACCGGCGAGATCGACAAGCTGGACGGGCCGTACTACCTCATGGTCCTCCTGTCGACCAACCTCCTGCAGATGCGGATGCAGATGCCGGGCAAGGGGACCGCGCCGCTTCACCTGGTGCCGATCGACTTCGTCACCGCGGCCGGCTACCGGCTTTGGCGCGACGAGCGCGCGGTCGGGCGCACGTTCCACCTGACCGATCCGAACCCGCTGCCGGCCCGGCGGGTGTACCAGCTGGTCGCGGAGCTGTCCGAGGGCAAGGTCGCGCGCGGGTTCCTGCCGGCCGGCCTGGCCCGCACGCTCCTGCGCACGCCCGGCCTGGAGCGGTTGACCCGCTCGCCGATGGGCTCGCTCGAGTCGTTCGATCGCCCGTGCTTCTACAACTGCCGCAACGCGATGGCGCTGCTCCAGGAGGACGGCACCAGCTGCCCGCCGTTCGACAGCTACGCCGAGAACCTGGTCCAGTACGTGCGCGGCGTGCACGCCCGCCAGCAGAAGCTGGACGACGAGGTCTTCGATCCGTTTGATTAGCCGACGGAGCCCGAAGGGCGACGGAGGCTATTTCTTGAGCACGCCGAACCCGACCGAGCCCGAAGGGCGACGGAGGCTATTTCTTGAGCACGCCGAACCCGACGGAGCCCGAAGGGCGACGGAGGCTATTTCTTGAGCACGCCGAACCCGACCGAGCCCGAAGGGCGACGGAGGCTATTTGTGTCCCCGCCGCGCCGCCTCGGAGCGGACCCGCAGGCGCAGCGCGTTCAGCCGGATGAAGCCGGCCGCGTCGCGCTGGTCGTAGACCGCGTCCTCCTCGAAGGTGGCCAGGTCGGCCCGGTACAGGCTGTTCGGCGACTTGCGCCCGGCCAGGCGGACGCCGCCCTTGTACAGGATGAGCCGCGCCGTGCCGGTCACCCGCTCGGCGACGTCGTCGACCAGTCGCTGCAGGGCCTCGCGCTCGGGCGAGAACCAGAAGCCGTTGTAGACCAGCCCGGCGTAGCGCGGGGCCAGGTCGTCGCGCAGGCGGACCAGCTCGCGGTCCAGGGTCAGGGACTCGACCGCGCGCCGCGCCACGTGGAGCAGCGTCCCGCCCGGCGTCTCGTACACGCCGCGCGACTTCATGCCGACGAAGCGGTTCTCGACCAGATCGACCCGCCCTACCCCGTGCTCGCCGGCGATCTGGTTGAGCCGGGTCAGGAGCTCGATCGGCGCGAGCGCCTCGCCGTCGACGGCTACCGGCACGCCGCGCTCGAGCGAGATCTCGACCCGGCGCGGCTGGTCCGGCGCCTCGGTTGGATCGCGGGTGAGCTGGAACATGCCCGGATCCGGCTCGCGCCACGGATCCTCCAGCACGCCCCCCTCGTACGAGGTGTGGAGCAGGTTGCGGTCGACCGAGTACGGCTTCTCGGTGGTCGCCTCGACCGGGATGCCGTGCTCGCGCGCATAGTCGATGAGCTGCTGGCGCCCGCGGAACGACCACTCGCGCCACGGCGAGATGACCCGCACCGACGGCTCGAAGTGGTAGGCGGCGAGCTCGAAGCGGACCTGATCGTTGCCCTTGCCGGTCGCGCCGTGCGAGATCGCGTCGGCGCCGACCTCGCGGTAGATGTCCATCATGCCCTTGGCGATGCACGGGCGGGCCAGCGAGGTGCCGAGCAGGTACTCGCTCTCGTACACCGCACCGGCCCGGATGGCCGGGAACACGTAGTCGCGCACGAACTCGTCGCGCATGTCGACCACGTGGGCGCTCTCGGCGCCGAGCCGGAGCGCCTTGTCGCGCGCCGCGGCCAGGTCCTCGCCCTGCCCCACGTCGGCGCAGAACGCGACCACCTTGCAGCCGTAGGTCTCCCGGATCCAGGCCATCGCCACCGAGGTGTCGAGCCCGCCCGAGTACGCCAGCACCAGCCGTTCGATCCGCTTGTCGCTCATGTCGGGCTTCCTAGCGGCCGAGCAGGTTGCGCGCGATGACCATCCGCTGGATCTGCGAGGTGCCCTCGTAGATCTGGAGCAGCTTGGCGTCGCGCATCAGCTTCTCGACCGGGTAGTCCTTGGTGTAGCCGTAGCCGCCGAAGATCTGCACCGCGTCGGTGGCGACCCGCATGGCAGAGTCGGCGCCGAACGCCTTGGCGTACGACGAGACCACGCTGTCGATCTCACCGGTGTCGACCGCCCAGGCCGCCTTGTGGCACAGCAGGCGGGTGGCCTCGTACGCGATGCCCATGTCGGCGATCATGAACTGCACCGCCTGGTGCTGCGCGATCGGCACGCCGAAGGTCTTGCGCTCGAGCGCGTACGCGGTCGACTCCTCGAGCGCGCGCCGCATGAGGCCGGTCGCGCCGGCCGCGATCCACGGGCGCGAGCGGTCGAACGTCTTCATCGCGATCTTGAAGCCCTGGTCCTCGCGCCCGACCAGCGCGTCGGCGCCGATCACCACGTCCTCGAACAGGACGTCGGTGGTGTTGGACGAGCGCTGGCCCATCTTGTCCTCGACGCGGCCGCTCTTGACCCCCTTGGCGTCGGCGTCGACCACGAACATCGCGATGCCCTTGTGGCGCTGGCTGCGGTCGAAGGTGGCCAGGACGGTGTACCAGCTGGCCACGCCGCCGTTGGTGATCCAGCGCTTCTGCCCGGACAGGACATAGTCCTTGCCGTGGCGGGTGACCTTGGTCGACAGGCCGGCCACGTCGGAGCCGGCGTCCGGCTCGGAGCAGCAGTAGGCGGCGAAGATCGGCTCGCTGGTCAGGCGGCCGAGGAACTTCGCCTTCTGCTCCTCGCTGCCGGCGATGAGGAGCGGCAGCGCGGCGAGGTTGTTGGCCACCAGCGACGTGTTCATGCCGGCGCAGCCGTACGAGATCTCCTCCTGCAGGAGGCAGTGGTCGAGGCAGGACAGGCCGACCCCGCCGTACGCCTCGGGCACCTCCGCGTTCATGAGCCCGGTCTCCCACGCCCGCTTGAACACCTCGCGCGGGAACTCGCCCGATTCGTCGTGGCGGGCGGCGACCGGGATGATCTCCTTGCGGGTGAACTCGCGCGCGGTCGCGACCAGGGCCTTCTGTTCCTCGGTGAGGGCGAAATCGAGCGGCATGGCGGCGCATGGTACCATCGGGGCTTCCCGGCATGGCAGAGCCATTCGGCCCCTACTGGCTCGAGCAGACCATCAACGTCGGCAGCATCGGAGAGGTGTTCCTCGCCCGCCGCACCGACGGAGAACCGGAGCAGCGGCGGTGGCGGCGCGGGCGGCGGGCGAGCCGCGCGATCGCGAGAGTGCCGCGCGACGGCGGACCGGTGGTGGTGAAGCGGTTGCATCGCGAGCTCGCGCGCCGGCCGGCCCACGTGCAGCTGTTCCTCGAAGAGGGACGAATGGCCCGCCGCTTCACCCACGACAACCTGGTCCACGCGTTCGACGCCGGCACCGTCGACCACGACCACTACATCGCGATGGATCTGGTGCGCGGACCCAACCTCGCCCAGCTGATCCAGCGCGGGCCGATCGCGCCGCGCGCGGCGCTGCGCATCGCGGCCGACCTCCTGCGCGGGCTGGCCCACATGCACGAGCGCGGCGTGGTCCACTGCGACGTCAGCCCGACCAACGTGCTGGTCGGCCGCGAGCGGGTCGAGCTGGCCGACTTCGGCGTGACCAACCCGGTCGGCGAGCCGCAGCCGCAGGTGCGCGGCACGATCGCGTACATGTCACCCGAGCAGGCGCGTGGGCTCGCGGTCGACGGGCGCTCGGATGTGTTCGCGGTCGGCGCCATCGTGTGGGAGCTGCTCGCCCGCCGTCCGCTGTTCGCGCGCGCCGCCCCGCACCTCTCGCTGGCCGCGGTGGTCGAGGAGCCGGTGCCGGATCCGGCCGAGGTGAGCGGCGCCGATCCCGCGCTGGCCACCCTCGCCCCGGCGCTCGCCGGCGCCCTGGCCAAGGATCCGGCCGAGCGCCTGCTCTCGTGCGCCGAGCTGGCGGCGGCGCTGGCCGCGGCGGCCGGCGACCTCTCCTCCTGATCCGGCGCTGACCGGGAGCTGGGTGCCCGAAGCGCGGCGACCTCGGCCAAATCGTCGGCGGCTCGGAGGTAGCCTCCGTCGCCCTTCGGGCTCCGTCGGGCTATTGCCCGAAGCGCGGCGACCTCGGCCAGATCGTCGGCGGCTCGAAAGTAGCCTCCGTCGCCCTTCGGGCTCCGTCGGCTATTCGTCTTCCTTGGGCGCCCCGCCGCCGGCCGCGCGCGAGGCCTTGCGCTCGGCCCGCTGGCGGCGCACCTCCTCGCGCTCCTCCTGGCGCTTGCGCTCCAGGTTGAGGCGGTCCTGGGCGGCGCGGGTGCCGAACAGGAAGCCGATGAAGATCCCGATGACCAGGACCCCGGGGATGAAGATCAAATGTCCACTGGTCACGGCGCGCTACTCCGCTGCCGCCTTGGCGATCTGCTGGGCCAGGCGGTCCATCTCGGCCACCAGGCGGCGCTGGCGCAGCCACATCAGCACCAGGAAGATCACGCTCAACCCCCACAGCGCGCCGTACGCCATCACCACGTGCTTCTTGTTGCGCATGGTGATGTTGGCGTCCTCCTGGTGGACGTCGGGGCGGACCGACTGGCGCAGCTCGGCCTGCCAGCCCTTGTCCTTGGACAGCTCGCCCTCACACTGCTCGCGCATCGGGCTGCGGTACGGCTCGGCGGCGACGGCGAGACCGACCGGCGCCAGCAGCGCCAGGGCCAGCGCGGCGGGCACGACGAGACGGGCATAGCGGGTCATGCGGTTCGGCATTCGACTCTCCTGACTGCGAGCTCGAGGTGACTCTATCGCGGATCTCTGGTCGCTACTCGATGAGGCCGGCGTCGAGCGCCTGTTCGCGCAGCTCGGACAGGCGGCGCTCGCCCTGGGCCACGCGCATGCGCGCCAGCAGGAAGAGCACGTACAGCACCGCGAACAGCGCGACGCTCGACCACATCGCCGCGCGCATGGATCCCTGCAGCCCCGGCACCACCGAGGTCTGCGGGTGGAGGGTGCGCCAGATCTTCACGCTGAAGTAGACCAGCGGGATGTTGACCGTCGCGAACACGCCGAGGCCGGCCGCCATGCGCTCCGAGCCCGGCCCGCCGTACTGGCGGACCAGGACGTAGCCGACCATGGTCATCCACAGCAGCAGCGACGTGGTGAGCCGCGCGTCCCAGTCCCACCAGATGTCCCACGCCGCCTTGCCCCAGATCGATCCGGTCACCAGCACGATCGCCCCGTACAGCACCGCGAGCTCGCCGGCGGCGCGGGCCAGATCGTCGTGGCGGCCCTGCCGCGTGCGCAGGTAGAGCAGCGAGGAGACACCGCAGGTGATGATCGCGGCGCCCAGCATCCACGCGTTGGCCACGTGGTAGTAGAAGATCTTCTGGTTGAACAGGAGCAGCCGGTCGATCGGCGCCCGGTAGAAGATGAGATAGAGGGTGCCGGCGATGCCGGCGATGCAGGCCGCCGCGGCGGCCAGGTAGATTCCTCGCTTCATTCGATCACCACCGATTCGAAGGTCCACAGCGCCGCGACCACGAAGGACGAGTCGTAGACCAGGAGGAAGCGGATCCAGAACCAGGTCTGCTCGGTCTCGCCGACCAGGACCCCGGACGTGCCCTTGATCGCCGCGATGAAGAGCGGCACCAGGATGGGGTAGAGGATCACCGGCAGCAGCACGTCGCGCGCGCGCGTGCGCATCAACATCGCCGCGAACACCGAGCCGACCACGGCCACGCCGGCGGTGGTGAGGACGATGATGGCGGTCATGGCGACCGGCTCGGCGAACAGAGGCGCCGCAAAGAAGAACCAGATCAGCGGGACGACCACCGCCTCGACCATGGCCATGAGCACGAACAGGCCGGCCGCCTTGCCCAGGAACAGCGCCGCGCGCGGGGCCGGGCTGATGAGCAGGCCGCGCATCGTGTCCGACTCGCGCTCGCGGTCAAAGGCGCGGGCCATGCCGAGGGTGGCCGAGAACAGCACCGCGATCCAGAGGAAGCCGGGCGCCACCTCCGCGACGACCACCATCGCCCCGTCCTTGCCCTCCTTCAGGAAGGCGAAGGAGAACAGGATCACCACCATGGCGGCGAAGAACGCCATGTTGAAGAGGATCTCGCGGCTGCGCAGCTCGACCCGCAGATCCTTCCACGCGATGGTGGTGACGTGGCGAAGGAAGTCCAACCCGGTGTCCCTCGGCCGCAGGGCGACCGCCGAAGCGGGTTTTACGCTGCGAGCGGCCCGCGCCGCAACTACCGGAGGGCGGCCCGAAGGGCCAACCGACGGTAAATCCTTAGCCGCCGACGCGCTCGCCGAGCCCCCAAAGAGTCGGGCGAAGAAAGGGCGGCCCGAAGGGCCAACCGACGGTAAATCCTTAGCCGCCGACGCGCTCGCCGAGCCCCCAAAGAGTCGGGCGAAGAAAGGGCGGCCCGAAGGGCCAACCGACGGTCGGCCCAGGCCCAGGCCGGCCGCGCCGGTCTCAATCGGCGTGGCGATGGTAGAGCTCCTTGAGCTCGGTGTAGGAGTAGCCGCCCGCCTGGCGGGCGTCGTGCTCGAGCCGGCCGCGCCGGAGGACCGCCACGTGATCGGTGACCCCGGCCAGCGACTCGAGGTCATGGGTGACGACCAGGACCACCGCGCCGCGCTCGACCGCTCCGGCGAGGGTCCGGGCCAGGGCGGCCGCGCCGCCGCGGTCGAGCCCGGTGAACGGCTCGTCGAGGAGCAGCAGGGCGGGATCGTGCAGGAGCGCGCGGGCCAGCGCCACCCGCTGCACCATCCCGCGCGAGTAGGTGCGCACCGGGCGGCCGCGCGCCTCGTCGTCGAGCGCCACCTCGTCGAGCAGCGCGGCGGCCCGCCGCTCGCCGTCCTCGACCCGGTACAGGCGGGCGTAGAGGGCCAGGTTCTCCTCGGCGGTGAGCTCGCCGTACAGGAACGAGTCGTGGGCCAGGACGCCGATCCGCCGGCGCAGCCCGCTGCCCGACGGCACCGCGGCGTCGCCGGCCCGGTAGGCGACGTCGCCGCTGGTCGGCCGGACCAGGGTCGACAGGATGCCGACCAGGGTGCTCTTGCCCGCGCCGTTGGGGCCGAGCAGCGCGCACAGGCTGCCGCCGCGAAGCTCGAGGTTGATGCCGGCCAGCACCCGGTTGTGACCGTAGCGCTTGGTCAGGCCCCGGATGACGACCGAGTCGATCATCGAGCCGCGCTGGCGTCGGCCACGGCCGCGCGGGCCTGGGCCTCTTTCTCCTCGGTGGCCAGCTCCGCGTAGGTCCCCTCGAGCTGGCGCTGGAGCTCGGCTCTGCGCCGCTTGTAGTCCGCCTCGTCGACGCGCTGGCGGCGCAGGTCGGCCTCGAGCTGCACCACCGCCTGGAGCAGCTCCTCGCGCTCGGCCTCGAGGTGGGAGAGGCGACCGCCGCCGCGGCGACCGCGGATCGCCAGGCCCCAGATGCCCCAGGCCATCAGCGAGAGCACCAGCACACCGACGCTGCGCGCCACCCAGCGCTGCCAGTGGGGCGCCGTCGGCAGGCCGGCGAACCCGAGGTGCAGCGACGCGCCGGGGTCGAGCTGGATGTTCTGGAAGATGACGAGCGGGCGGCCGTCGTCGGTCTTGCCCACCTGCGGCTTCACACCGGAGGGCGGATCGATGCGCAGGCCGGCCATCTTCTCGAACACGATCTGGCTGGGCCAGAGGCCGTACGGCATCGCCATGTCGAAGGACGCCTTGCCCTCGACCGAGCCGAGCGCGAAGCTGGCGATGAAGCGGCGCTCGCCCGGCGGTATCAGGCCGCGCCAGACCAGACCGCGGTTCTCGTCCACCTTGACCCGCGCGCTCACCTCTTCCTCGACCGAGGCGCCGGAGAACCCGCGCGGCAGCGGGATGCGCAGGCCCTCGCGCGGCGGCTCGTAGGGCAGCACCGACGCGTTGTAGATGGAGATCTGCAGCTGGAAGTAGAGCTTCTCGTCCTCGAGGTTGGCGCCGCCGTGGAAGGCGAACAGGACCGGCGGGGCCATCACCAGGTTGGTGGCCGCGCCGTGGCTGGAGGTCAGCTGGAACGGCATCGTCAGGAACGGGCGCGGCTGATCGACCGCGCGGGCCACGAACACCTTGTCGGGCCCGCCCTGGATCCCGGTGAAGCGCGCCTCGAGCCCCTTGGCCTCGCGCCAGTCGGCGTCGACTCGCACTCGCTGGCCGGTCTTGCCCGGCGGCGCGAACTCGGCCGACTCGAAGGGACGGCCCTCGACCGGCGCGCGCACCAGGTACTTCTTGCCAGCCGGAAGCGGCTCGAACAGCGCGCGACCGCTCGCGTCGGTCTTCGCGGTGCGCGCCGCCGGCGTGCCGGGCGCCGCGCCGGCGACCACGATCTCGACCGGGATGTCGGCGATGCCCTCCCCGCGCCGCGAGACCAGCACCTCGAGCAGCCCGGCGCGCAGCGCGCGATCGTCCTCGGGCTGCGACACCCGGCCGTCGACCGAGGCGGTGCGGCTCACGACCTGGACCTTGGTCCGCGCGACCGGCGTATCGACCCCGGCCTCGAGCAGCTCGATCTCCTGGACGTCCTTGGTGTCGCCGCGCAGGTAGACCACGATCGTGCCCGCCGCCGGGACCTCGAACACCTGGGTGTCGTCGCTGACCAGGTCGTCGACCGCCGGCTTGCCGGACGCGACCGCCTCGCCGGCCAGCATCATGCGCGTCCCGACCTGCGGCGGCATGCTGACCATCTGGCTGACCAGGCGGTCCTCGGCTCCCGGACGGGGGAAGATGGCCAGGGCGACGTACGACTGGGCGAAGTTGGTGGCGAGGCCGTCGAACACGGCCCGTCCGCCGGAGTCGAGAGTGAGGGCCTTGTGGGTCACCTTGCCGCCGACCCCCAGGCCGACCAGGTGGATCTTGGTGCCGACCGGAAACTCGCCCCGGACGTCGCCGAACTCGGAGCGCTTCATCGCGCCCTGGACGGCGCGCACGGTCAGCCGCCCGGCCGGGTCGTTGGCCTCGCCGCGCGCGATGCCGCTCAGCTGGCGCGGGTCGCGCATCATCGGCGGCAGATCGTCGCCGCCCTCCCCGCCCCCGGCGGCGCCCTCTCCGGCTTCATCCGGTCCGGCGTCGGCCGATTGCGCCGACGCCGCGGCAGGCACGAGCAGCGCGGCCAGGGCCACGAGCCATCCGAATTTCACGCGTCCTCCCGCTCTTGCATCGCCGCGGTCCGGCCGGTCGCCGACTTGGATCCGGCCCCGTCCTCGCTCTCGGCGTCGCCCTCGGAGCTGGCGGCCGCGTCGGCCCCCGGCTCGTCGTCATCGTCATCGTCATCGTCATCGTCATGGTCGTCGTCGGCGGCGGCTTCGCCCGGCTTGTCTTCTGCCGGCTTGTCGTCGGGCGGCTTCGATCCGGCCGCCGCCCTGGCTGCGGCCTTCTTCGACCCGGCTCGCGGATCCTTGGCCGACCCGGGCGCCGAGTCCGCGGTCGTCTCCACCGACGCGACCGCGGCGCTCGCGCCTGCCGGGGCGACCGACCTCGCGGCCTTCACCTTGCGCTCCGCCACCCCCGCCAGCGCCAGCCTCGCGCGCACCTCGCGCTCGATCTCCCGATCGATCGCCCCCTGCCCGGTGGGCTTGCCGCCCTCGTCCCCCTCCAGCTCCTTGATGATGTCGATCGCGCGAGCTCGATACACCCGGCTGATCTCGGCGGCGTCCTCCTCGGACATCTTGCCCATCTCGCGGTCGAACTCGACCTCCTTGATGGCCTTGAGCAGCGCGCGCTTCTCCTTCTCCAGCTCGGCCACGCGACCGTCGGAGAGCTCGAAGCCTGCCTCGTCCGGCCCGGTGCCCTCACCCGCGGCCGCCTGCGCCGAGCCCCACAGGGATCGCCCGCACAGGAGCACCGCCAACCAGGCCATGCACAGAAAGACCACCGGAGGGCCCACGTGCCACCGGTTGATCACGAGGATCACCAGCCAGCCGGCGATCACCAGGCCCGCGCCGGCGACCAGGTCCTTGCGGCCACCCAGCCGCGCCTTCAATCCAGCTCCACTCGCCATCGGATCAGTCCGTATCGCGGAGCTCGTCATCGAGGAGGTCGGCGTAGTCTTCGTTCTCCGGCGCATCGGCCGAGGACGCGCGCGCGCCCTCCTCCGCCATGTCCTTGCGCCCGCGCTTCACCCAGCGCCGGCCGGCCGCATACGCCAGCGCGAGCCCGCCACCGACCAGCGCGTACGGGACCAGCCAGGCCAGGCGCCCGCTGCCCTCGTCCTTGGGGACGATGAGCGCGGCCTGCCGGGCCGAGGTCCCCTCGAAGCGCTTCTGGTAGGCGGTCAAGACCGCGTCCATCGCCTTTTGCCGCCCGTCCGCGCTCAGCAGGTCGAACCGGCCCATCTGCTTCAGCACCTGCTCGCGCTCCTGGGCGGCGATGCCGCACTTGCAGTCGAAGATCTCCTCGCGCGTGCACCCACACATGCACGTCATGCTCGCCATCGTCTTCTTGGTCACCGCGACGATCGGCGTGATCTTGGCCTCGACCAGGCGAGTCCACTCCGGCGTGCCCTGCTTCACCTGGGGCGCCTCTCTCGCGACCATCTGCGCCGCCCGGGCCCGGAACGGGCGCAGGTAGTCGGCGTTGTTCTCGCGGAAGAGGTGCGCGCCGCCCGAGTTGTGGGTGAGGCCCCCCTCGAACGTCGCGTCCTCGTGCTCGGCTGGCGCCGGCTGGGCGATCGCCACCCGGGCCATCCCGAAGGTGATCCCGGCGAAGATCAGGATCAGCAGCGCGGCCTCGCCGAGCCGCCCGATGCGGGTCTTGCGCTGCGGCGACAGCCGGTCCACCCACGCCTGCGGGATGAGGCAGATCGCCGTGCCCAGCGCGAGGAACGCGAACCCGAGCCAGACCCAGTTGATGAGCGGGTTGATGTAGACCCGGAAGTTGGCTTCCTTGAGCGTGTGGTCGTCGTTCTGGGTGAACCCGGTCATGACCACGTACACGTCGTTCGAGAGCGACGACGAGATGTCCACCTCGGTGGTCGGCTGATCCGGCTCCTTGGCGTAGCGGAAGCGGGCCGGCTCCATCACGTCGATCTCGCCGTCCTCGTCCACCGCCGACACGCTGGGCGCCCTCGGCCCCGACTTCACCGGCGGCACCTTGTCGACCCCCTCGAACAGCGAGATCGACGCCTCGGCGACCTCGCGGTTCTCGTCCGACTTCGGGCTGGGTGCGGCCACCTGGTTCAGGCGGAACGTGTAGCCGCGGTAGCGGAACGTGTCGCCCGGCTTGGTGAGGGTGAAATCCTCCATGCCCTCGAACGCCTTGCCGGCGAACCCGAAGAACATGACCGCGATGGCGACGTGAACCACATAGCCGCCGTACTTGCGCCGCTTGGACACGATGAGCCCGATGAGCGAGGTCACCTTGGGGCCGCCGGTCTGCCGGGCGCGCACTCGCATCCCGCGCCAGAACTCCTGCAGCACGCTGGCGAAGGTGAAGCCGATCAGGCCGAAGTTGACCAGCGACACCGGCAGCAGCAGGTCGTCGTGGAAGATCGACGTCATCGCTCGCGTGCGCGGCATGAAGATCGCCGGCAGCGCGATCGACAGGACCAGCACGGTCAGCGGGAACGCGAACTGCCCCTTCAGCCGGTCGCGAGTGGTGCGCCGGTAGGCCAGGAGCGGCGCCGCCCCGGCCAGGAACAGCAGGATCAGCCCGAGCGGGATCATCCACTTGTTGAAGAACGGTGGGCCGAGGGTGATGCGGTTGTGAGTGAACGCCTCGGACAGCGTCGGCCACATGGTGGCGAAGAAGACGAACAGCGCGCAGCCGAGCAGGATCCAGTTGTTGAGGAGGAACGCGAACTCGCGCGACAGGAACGACTCGAAGCTGGCCGACGAGCGCAGCCGGGGCAGCCGGACCAGGAGCAGCCCGAACGAGCCGATCAGGATGACGCACAGGAACAGGACGAACAGCAGCGCCAGCGCGTTGTCCTCACCGAACGCGTGCACCGATTGCACCGCGCCGGTCCGGGTCAGCCCGGTGCCGATGATGGTCAGGACGAACGTGACGATGACCAGGACCAGGTTCCAGATCTTCATCATCCCGCGCTGTTCCTGGATGATGACGGCGTGGAGGAAGGCGGTCATGGTGAACCAGGGCAAAAAGCCCGCGTTCTCGACCGGGTCCCACGCCCAGTAGCCTCCCCAGCCCAGCTCCTCGTACGCCCAGCGGCCGCCGAGGATGAGGCCGAACGAGAGGAAGAACCAGCACACGAACGTCCAGGTGCGGACCGAGCTGATCCACTGATCATCGAGCCGGCCAGAGGCCAGCGCTCCGATGCCGAACGCGAACGGGATGGTCGCCGCGACGTAGCCGATGTAGAGCGACGGCGGATGGATGACCATCCAGTAGTTCTGCAGGAGCGGGTTGAGCCCCTTGCCGTCGAGCGGCGCCGAGGTGAGAAAGGTGTCGAACGGGTTCTTGGTGTAGATGAGCAGCGCGATGAAGAAGAGCTGCACGCCCATGATCACCGCGACGACGAAGCCGATCATGTCGCGGTGGCGGGTCGCGTTGGCCCGGATCGCGATGGTCGAGAACACCGCCAGGACCGACGACCAGAACATGAGCGAGCCGTCCAGCCCGCCCCAGTAGGCCGTGATCTTGTAGGCCAGCGGCATCGTGGTGTCGCTGTAGTGGGCGACGTACTTGATCGTGAAGTCGTGGGTGACAAAGGCGTAGATGAGCAGCGCCGAGGCCAGCATCATCAGGCCGAAGAACCCGTACAGCGCGTACACCGAGCTGGTGACCAGCCGGCGCCTGCGCTGGGCGTTGCCGATCACCCCGGCCGCCCCCGCGTAGGCGGCGACGAGGAAGGCGGCCCACAGCGCGCCCTTGCCGAGCAGCGAGATCGGCGAGATTGGAATGGAAAGGACTGAGCTGTCAGGCACGGAGGCCTCCGGTCGGATCGAGCCAGAGAAAAAGGGGGGTCGGGGACTGGCGAACGCCGGTCCGCTACCGACTGGAGCCGGCCGCGCCCTGCGAGGCGGGCGTCCCGGGGCTGGTCGAGGGGAGCAGCGTGGGCGGAGCCTTCCGTCCCTGCCGCTCGGCCTCGTATTTCGAGGGGCACTTGGCCATGAGCTCGGTCGCCTCGAGCAGCGGCCCGTCCGGCGTCTCGACCAGCTTGCCCTGGGCCACCACCTCGGCCAGATCGCGGAAGGTGTCCGGCTTGGGGCCCTTGTGAGTCACGTGAATCCGCTCGCCCTTGAACTCGAGGACGAAGGTGCGGACCGTCGTTTGCCCGATGATCTTTTCCTCGATGCTCCCGGCCTCGACGAAGCCGTGAATCTTCAGGTGCTTGTCCACCCAGCGGTCAGGCTGGACGGTCACCTCGTTCACGTGCTTGTAGTAATCCGCCTCGGCCATGGAGGAGTAGACCAGCATTCCTCCTCCGCCGGCGATCACCGCGACGGAGAGCAGTACTTTCGTTGCGCTGACCATCTTCTACGCTCCCTCCAGCTCGAAGCCTTCGAGTCGCGCGAGCGGCATTGGCAGTACACTAGCATACACCGGGCCAATCTCTCGCGGCTCCTCTTGCCAAACCATGCCCACCTAACCCCGCATTCCTTCGAGGTACAGGATGGCGTCGCAAAGGCGATCGCTCATCCGCCGATGGCCACCATATGCTTGGTGGGGCCCCCCTCCCCCCCAAGCTGGAACTCGTGTCCTTCTCGCTTGTCAGCGACGGCCGCGGCGATCCGGGCGCGCAGATCGCGGTCGAGCTCGTCGCCCGTCCGTCCCGATCGAAGGACCTCGCGCAGGTTGAAGGCATCATCCCACGCGAGACAGGCATGAAGCTCGCCGGTGGCGGTGAGGCGGAGGCGGTTGCAGGTGCCGCAGAAGTGCTCCGACATCGCGGAGATGATGCCGAAGCGCCGGCCGGACGGCTCGACGCGGAAGTAGCGGGCCGGGCCGACCGGCCGCCCGGACGATGGCTCGGCGGAGATCGTCTCGCCGAGCGCGCCGGCGACGCGGGCCCGGATGGCAGCGGCCGGCACGTGCTGCCCGGCCTGGTAGATCTGCCCGCCGGACATCGGCATGTGCTCGATGAAGCGCGGCGTCGCGCCGCGCTCCCAGCCGAACCGGCACAGCGCGGCGAGGTCGTCGGCGCCGTCGTTGAACCCGCCGAGGACGACCGCGTTGAGCTTCACCGCCATTCCAGCCGCGAGCGCCGCGTCAATCCCGGCCACTACCCGCGACAGGTCTCCCCGCCGGGTGATGGCGTGGAAGCGATCCGGGTCGAGGGTGTCGAGCGAGACGTTGACCTCGCCCATCCCGGCCTCGCGCAGCCGCCCGGCCAGCTCGGCCAGGAGGTGGCCGTTGGTGGTCATCACCAGCTCCTCGATCCCGGGCACGGCGGCGAGGCGGGCGACCAGCTCGACCATGTTCCTGCGAACGGTCGGCTCACCCCCGGTCAGGCGGATGCGGCGGACGCCGAGGCCGGCGAAGACCCGCACCAGCTGCTCGAGCTCCTCGAACGAGAGCATGTCCTGGCGCGGCCGGAGCTCGACCCCCTCCTCCGGCATGCAATAGGTGCATCGATAATTGCATCGGTCGGTCAGCGAGATGCGCAGGTACTCGACCCGGCGGGCGAAGCGATCGACGATCGACCCCGCCGGGACCGCGCGGGACCCCGCCGCGGCCTCCTCGCCGACGGACGCTGCGCCGGTCGCTGCCGCAGCGGTGGTCGCCGCGGGCGAATGCTTGGGAAAAATCGGGAGCTTGACCGGTCGGTGCACGGGGCGCGCCTCGAAGGACTCTGGGCCGCTGGCCGGACGCCGTCAAGAGCGCGCCGCGCCCTGAGGAGATCCGCGGCTCAGGGGAATGTCCTTGACACGCCGAGGGAAATGGGGCATGAACCGCGCCCAAAAGCAAGGCGATCCGCGCCGGAACGCCAAAGGAGATGTCCAAGCCTATGCAACATCGCGAGGAGCTGCCCAGCTCCGCTCAGGTCCGCAATCGGGCGGGCAGCTGGATGGCCGGCAGGGCCGGTCGAGAGGAAGCACCGCGCTCGAGTCTGGATGGTCTGTGGTTGGTACTGGTCGAGGGCCAGGAAGACCAGAAGCTCGGCCCCACGGTCGAGGGACGCGTGCCGATGATGGCGCGCGCCGGCGACGAGCAGACTTACCTGCTCGGGTTCCGCAACATGCCCAGCGCCAGGAAGTTCCTGGCCAGCTCCCCCGTCGCCGGCGCCGAGCCGCGCATGGTGGTGAAGGGCAACAAGGAAGAGCTGATGCGCGTGGCCCGGGCCAACGGCGTGGTCGGCGTCCTGGTCGACTACGATCCGAAGACCGGCGGCTACGTGTCAGCCGCGGCGCTCTTCTAGCCGACGGAGCCCGAAGGCTTCGCGGTCCCCCACCGCGAATTGCCGAAAAATTGCCCCGAGATCGCCTCCGGCCGAGCATGGCCGGCATGGCGATCCCGAGCCGTAGCGCGCTCTCGGCGCGGCGCAGCGACCTGCCCCGGCAGGCGCGTGCGTCGTCTGCCCCCGCATCCACCGACGGTGACGAGGCCGTCGCCGCGCCAATCGTGAAGTGGGCGGGCGGCAAGAGCCGCCTGCTCGACGAGCTGTGCGCGCGCGCGCCCGACGGTTACCGGCGCTACTTCGAGCCATTCGTGGGCGGCGGCGCGTTCTACTTCCGGCTGCACCCGCGCTCGGCGGTGCTGAGCGACTCGAACCCGGACCTCATCAACATGTACCGGTGCGTGGCCGGCCACGTCGAGGCAGTGATCCAGCGCCTGGGCCGCCACCGCGCCGCGCACGGCGCCGACTACTACTACGCCATGCGCGAGCGCTGGAACCAGCCGGGCGGGATGGAGGCCGACGTCGAGCGAGCCGCCGCGTTCATCTACCTCAACAAGACCTGCTACAACGGGCTCTGGCGGGTGAACAGCCGCGGCAAGTTCAACGTGCCGATCGGGCGCTACGACGACCCGACCATCTTCGACGGGGCGCAGCTGCGCGCCGCCTCGCGCGTGCTGCAGCGGGCCCGGCTGGGCACCGCGCACTTCGCCGACGCGGTGAAGGACGCCAGGGCCGGCGACTTCATCTACTTCGATCCGCCGTACCACCCGATCAGCGACACCGCGCACTTCACCAGCTACACGTCGTCCTGCTTCGGCCCCGACGATCAGCGCGAGCTGGCCGAGGTGGCCCGCCGGCTGGTCCGGCGCGGCTGCAAGGTGCTGGTGTCCAACAGCGACGCGGCGTTCGTGCGCGACCTCTACCGCGACTTCCAGATCGACATGGTCGACTGTGCGCGCGCGATCAACAGCAAGGCGAGCGCGCGCGGGCCGCAGCGCGAGCTGCTCATCCGCGGCGCGTGATCGGGCGCGGCGTTCGAGCCGCGTCCAGGGTCAGAACATCTCGCGCATCCACGGCGCCGGCCCGGCGAAGACCGCGGCGGCCGCGGCCAGGTCGGCCGGTTCGCCCTCCAGCCGGCCGAGCCGCGCGAGCGTGATCGGGTCGGCGAAGCCGGCGTAGAGCGCGGCCAGCCCGCGCTCGTCGACGCGCAGCCGCCCTGCCCCGCCCGGCTCGAGCTCGGCCGCGCCGTCGGCGACGCGCAGCCAGAAGCGCCCGGCGTTGCGGGGCAGGAGCGGGTCGGAGATCTCGAGCTGCAGCTCGGCGCGCAGGCCGACCGGGTAGCCGCGCGCGACCAGCGCCGCGCGCGCGTCGACCACGCGGAGCAGCCAGGTCTCGCTCAGCTGGACCGGGAAGCGCGGGTCGGGGTGAACCAGGAGGGCGGGATCGTCCGGCGCGGTGTAGAACGAGATCTCCTCGACCACGCGGGTCGACAGATCGCGGACGAACGCCCACAGGCGGCGCCAGCCGCGCGGCGTGATCGCGAGCAGGTCGGTGATCTCGATCCGCTGGAGCGGCATGGCGGGCGCGACCTTGCGGTAGAGGAGATAGCCCTCGAGCGCGCCGCGCTCGTCCTCGGCCAGGACGCCGTAGGCGCGCGCCCCGCCGCGCTCGCCGGCCAGCCTGTGCCAGACGTACGGGCCGCGATCGAGGTGGCCGGCCTGGTGGGCGGTGTGCTCGCGGTAGAAGGCGCGCACGAGGTCGAGGTCGCCTTCGCGGTCGCCGACCCGGCGGAGCTCGAGCGAGCGCTCGTCGATCTCGATGTGGTTGGCGGTGAGCCTGGCAAGGAAGCGACCGCCGGCCGCCTCGTAGCCGACCTTGCGGTAGAGCGACCGGGTGGAGGCGAACAGCGCGGATAGCGCGACGCCGGCCTCGGCCAGCTCACCGACGGTGTTGCGCATGAGCGCGGTCGCCACGCCGCGCCGCTGGGCGTCGAGCCGCACGCCGACCCCGGCGATCCCGGTCATCGGCACCGAGCGGCCGCCGAAGTACTGCCCCATCGGGATCAGGACCAGGCCACCGAGCACCTCGCCGCGGCGGCGGATCACGCGCAGATTCTCGTGGCCGGCGCGCTCGAACCATGCGGTGCAGTCGTCCGGAACGACCAGAAAGGCGTGGCCGATGATCTCGAGAAGGGCGCCGCGCTCGTCCGCGTTCGGCGCGCCGTGGTCGTCGGTGCCGTGCATGGCGATCCGCCGCGCGAACTATAGGCGGTCCCGCGCGACCGGGATAGGATGGCCGCGCCTCCGGCCGTGAGGCGATCACAACCAGACAGGAGAGCGCCATGCGTCTTCTCGTGACCACGATCTCGACCCTCGGACTCGCCGCGCTGCTTTCGGGCTGTGGCGGCAGCCAGAAGGAAGAAACCACGCCGGCCTCGACCGAGAGCGCCGCCCCCGCGGAGGGCGAGGAGAGCGCGCCTGCCGGTGACGAGGGCGCGGCCGCCGGCGATCAGGACGAGGACCAGCAGGCGCCGGCCCCGGCCGAGGAAGGCGCCGCCGGCGGCGAGGAGAAGAAGGAAGGCGGCGGCGGCTGGTAGCACGAAGGGCCCGCTCGCGCCGCGCGACACTCATGTGTCACCAGCGCGCAGCGGGCCGTCCCGCTCGGCCCCGACCGCCGGGCACGCGCCGGGAATCGCGGGTTGCGCCGCGCCGTCCATGGCATGAGCCTCGCAGCCGCCCACGCGGTGTCCAGCCGAGGGCCAATCCAGGTGGTCGTCGCAGTCCTCCTCGCGATCGGGACCGGGTGCTCGCTCTGGGTCGACGGGGACGTGTTTCGCTCCGGCCCGGATGACGGCGCGGGGACCGAGCCTGACGCGGGCGCCGGGGCGGACGCGGGAGCCCGGGCGGACGCTGGCGCCGGGGCGGACGCCGGGAGCGACCCCGACGGTTCGCCGGCCGACCAGTGCAGCGACGACTGCCGTCAGTGTGAGGAGGGCTGCTGCGCCGAGACGTGCGCCGGCCCCGAATGCCGGCTGGAGTGCGACCGCGAGGATTGCTCGTGCGCCCTCGACTGCGGGGGCACCGATCACAAGTGCGACGCGCGCTGCAAGGGGGCCGATTGCACGATCGACTGCAGCGGTGTCGGCGACTGTCACCCTCGCTGCGAGGAGGGCGCCGACTGCGTGATCGACTGCGCCGGGGCGGACCACTGCCGCGAGGCCGAGTGCACCGGCGGCTCGTCGTGCCTGCTCGAGTGCGCCGGCGCCGACGAGTGCGACTTCCACCGATGCGACGGCGCGGTGACCAGCTGCGCCGGCGGCGTGCTCGCGTGCAACCGCGACTGTCCGTGAGGCGGCGAGCAGGGTCAGAAGAGGACGCCGCGCCGGCGCAGGGCCAGCTGCTGCGCGATCACGAAGCGAGAGATCTCCATCCGCTGCGCCTCGGTCGGATCCTGTAGATCGACGCCGATCAGCACCCGGCTGGTGTGCTCGATCGATTCGAGCCGCGCGACGCGGCCGTCGCAGGCGATGATCGACCGCGCCGCCCCCGACGGCGTGAGGGGGGTGAGCGTGATCTGGACGCGTCCGGTTGCCAGCGGCGCGGGCAGCACCGGCTCGCGGTCGCGGTCGATCAGCACGCCGACCCCTCCCGAGCTGATGTCGAAGGTGGTGCCCTTCAGGGTCACGACCACCTGCTCCGGGACGCGCGCGCCGACCTGCTCGAAGGTGAAGGTGACCGGCAACGACGCCGACACGCGGAAGTGCTGGCGGCGTGGCAGCCGGCGCGCCCGCCCGAGCTCGACCGCGGACAGATCGGCCCGGGCGATCGGCTCGCTGCGCAGGGCCATGATCACGGTCTCGAACAGGAGGAACGCGTCGGGCAGGACCGCCTTGATCAGCACCGCCTGGCCCTCGTGCAGGCGGTCCCACAGGTCGGGCGGGACGTGCACGGTGAACGTCCCGGGCTCCTCGCCGAGGAGCTCGGTCCGGTACTCGAGTGTCCGGCCGCCCACGGTCCGCACCCCGATCGACATCGACTCCGCGCTCGCGAGCAAGCTGTCCATGGCCGGACTGACCACCCCATGGTAGCCGAGCCCCGGGCGAAACCCTCGGCGGAACGACGCCGGGGTCGACCGGGCCGGGCGTGCGCCCGGCTCAGGTGCGCGGGCGCGGGATGCGATAGATGCGGAGCTTGGTGACGAAGGCGGTGCGCGACATCCCGAGCTTCTTGGCCGCGCGGGTCTGGTTGCCCGCGCAGTCCTCGAGCGCCTGCCGGATGCGATCGCGGTCGGCGCGCTGGGCGTCGTCGAGCAGCGGAGGCGCCGGATCCGCGGGCGTCGGGCTGGACTGGACCGGCGGCACCGCTCCGGCCGGGCCGATCGGGGCCCCTCCGGTCGGGAACGACACGGTCGTGGCCGACGACCGCCTTCGCTCGCCGCTGCGCGTGAAGGTCAGGTGCTTCACCGCCACGTCGCCGCCGCGCGCGAGCACCACCGCGCGCTCCATGACCGCCTTGAGCTCGCGCACGTTGCCCGGCCACAGGTAGGCCTCGAGCGCGGCGAGGACGTCGGCGGCCAGCCGCGTGCTGGCCAGGTGCCCGGTCGATGCGCCCCGCAGGAAGTCGAGCGCGAGCGGCCCGATGAGCGCGCGCCGCTCGCGCAGCGGCGGGATCACCAGGGTGACGCCGTCGAGCCGGAAGAACAGGTCGCGGCGGAACACCCCGGTGAGCACGTCGGTCGGCAGATCGCGGTTGGTCGCGGCGATGAAGCGAACGTCGATCGGGATCGGCCGGGTGGATCCGAGCCGCACGATCTCCCGGTGCTCGAAGACGCGCAGGAGCTTGGCCTGGATCGGCAGCGACATCTCGCCGATCTCGTCGAGGAACACCGTGCCGCCGTCGGCGGCCTCGATGAGGCCGACCTTGCTGCCGGTCGCTCCGGTGAACGCGCCCTTCTCGTGGCCGAAGAGCTCGTTCTCGAGCAGGGATTCGCCGAGGGCGGCGCAGTTGATGCGGGTCAGCGCGCCCCTCCGCCCGGACAGCTCGTGGACGGTCGACGCCAGCACTTCCTTGCCGACGCCAGTCTCGCCGAGGACGAGGATGCTCACCCCGCTGGCCGCGAAGTCGCGGACCAGCCCGGGGACGCCGCGCGGGGTCGGATCGATCACCCGGAGCAGGTCGCGCCCGGTCAGGGACGCCGACAGGTCGCGCTGGGCCCGACCCACCAGCATGAACGCGAACGGGCCGATCCGGAACCCGTCGCCGGGGGCCAGGGCGAACGGCTCGCCGCCGCGGCGAAGCGCCCCCGCGATGAGCGTGCCGTTGGTCGAGCCGAGGTCCCGGACCGTCGTCGGCCGGCCGGGCTGGAGCTCGGCGTGGCGCCGCGACATGCTCGGGTGGTCGATCACCACGTCGCAGCCGTCGCCGCGGCCGATCACGAGCGGGGCGACCCCGAGCTCATGGGTCGACAGGTGCCCCTCACCGGCGATGAACAGCAGGTCCCCGCCGGTCGAAGCCGCCGCCGCCGCGGTCGGCTCCAGCGGGGTCGGCTCACTCGACTCCACCCCGCCCCGGTGCCGCATGACCGCAGCGTAGCACATGGGCTCGCCGTCCGCGCCTGGACGGCGGTCGATGGCGCGAGGTCGCCCGTGCCGCGGCCCGGCTCCGTCGCGTCGGGGCAGTCACAGGCGGGCCGCCGGGCCGGCCGTAGGGTCGATCGATGGCCTCCCTCGTCCATGGCAGACAGAGAGCGATCCTCCATCGAGCGACATGGCTCACGATCGCCTTCCTGGCGGTCGCCCGCTGTGATGACTCGGATCCCGACGTCGACATCGACGACGCCGACGAGGGTGGCGGCCTGGTCACCAACGAGTGCGGGACGTTCGACCCGGACGAGACCGGCACCGACTCGGTCATCCCGCAGGATCCGGCCGATGACGAGATCGTCGGCGCAGACCGGCGCCTGCGGCGGCTGAGGTCCCGGCTCAGCCGGCCGGGGCTTCTTCCTGGCGCGGCTTGCGGATCCCGGCCGCGGAGATGAGCCCGCCGAGGACCAGGAGCCCGGCGGTCGACCACAGGCTGACCCGGAGCGCGCGCACCGACGCCTCCTCGAGGATCGGCTGCACCGCGCGCGCTTCCCCGCGCAGCTCGTCCGGCACCGAGGTGTCGAGCGGACGGCTCGCCGCCTCGGCCAGGAACGCGCGCGCGCGCCGACCGAGCGGCTCCTCCGCCACCCGGCGCTGGATCGCGGCGACCGAGACCGAGGCGACGATCGCGCCGACCGCGGCGACCGCCAGCAGACCGGCCACCCGCGCGATGGCGTTGTTGATGGCCGAGCCGATGCCGGCGTGGCGCTCGTCGATGCCGCCCAGGATCGCGGCGGTCAGCGGCGCGACCGTCGCGGCCAGGCCGAGGCCGAACACCAGCACACCGGGGAGGAGCTGGGAAAGGTAGTGCACCCTGGCCTCGACCCGCGCGAGCAGCACGAACCCGACCGCCGCGACGATCGGCCCGACGGTCATGAACAGGCGCGACCCGTGCTTGGCGGCGAGCCGCCCGAACAGCGGCGACGTGGTGAACATGATGAGGGTGACCGGCATGAGCGCCAGCCCGGCCCGGGTCGCCGAGTAGCCGCCCACCTGCTGCAGGAACACGGTCAGGAGGAAGGTCGGCGCGGTCAGCGCGGCGTAGATCGCCACCGTGGCGACGTTGCCGACCGCGAAGTTGCGGCTGCGAAACAGCGCGAAGTCGAGCATCGGGTGGCTCGCGCGCGCCTCGAAGGCGAGGAACCCGATCAGGACGAGGAGCCCGCCTCCCAGCGACACCAGGATGAGCGGGGAGCCCCACCCGCGCGCCGGCTGCTCGATGAGCGCGAAGATGATCCCGAACAGCCCGACCGCGCAGAGGATCGCGCCCAGGAAGTCGACCCGGTGGGCGGTGAGGGCCTCGTCCGGCTTCACCCGGGCCAGCACCAGCAGGGTCGCGGCCACCGGCACCACGTTGATCGCGAACACCCAGCGCCACGATCCGGCGTCGACCAGCACGCCGCCGAGCAGCGGCCCGAGGATGAAGGAGATCCCGGTCCACGCGGTCCAGGTGCCGATCGCCTTGCCCTGGGCCGGCCCGGTGAAGCGCGAGATGATGAGGGCGAGCGAGCTCGGCACCAGCAGCGCGCCGGCCACCCCTTGCAGCGCGCGCGAGGCGATGAGGAGCTCCTGGCCGGGCGCGGCGGCGCACAGGAGCGAGGTCGCGGCGAAGCCGATCAGGCCGACCACGAACACGCGCCGGCGGCCGAACAGATCGGCCAGCGAGCCGGCGATGAGGATGAACGAGCCGAGGGTCAGGAGGTAGCCGTCGACCACCCACTGCTGCGACGCCATCCCGCCGCCCAGCTCGGCGCGGATCGCCGGCAGCGCCACGTTCACCACCGCCATGTCGAGAAAGGCGACGAACGAGCCGAGGATGCTGGCGACGAGGACGAGGCGCTGGTCGCGGTCCAAGGCGATGCCTCAGCCGAGCGCGCGCAGCGCGGCGGCCACCCGCGGCAGCGCCGCGCGGATCTCCTGCTCGCTGGCCGCGCCCACGCTCAGCCGGAACCAGCCGCTCTCGCCTTCCATGCCGAACGCCTGGAACGGCACCACCGCGAAGTCGGCCGCCTCGAGCAGGTAGGCCCGCACCGCCTCGTTGGTTTCGAGCCGCTCGCCGCCCGGCGTGCGCAGGCCGAACGGCGAGATGCGCACGGTCAGGTAGATGGCCCCCATCGGCGCCATCGACTCGACCGGCAGCCCGTCCGCCTGCATCGACCGGAAGCCGTCGTGGAGCCGGCCCAGGCGGGCGTTGACCGCCGGCCGGAAGCTGGCCAGGAACGCCGCGACGCACGGCGGATCGTCGAGCAGCGCCACGGTCGCGACCTGCTCCGCGCGTGGCGCCCACGCGCCGACGTGGCCGAGCAGAGCCGACATGCGCTCGATGACGTCGGGCGGACCCGCCGACCAGCCCACCCGCAGGCCGGTGGCGGCGAACGCCTTGCTGATCCCGTCGACGTAGATGGTGTACGGGGCGACGGCGGGGACCAGCCCGGTCGGCGTGACGTGCTCCACCCCCTCGACGCACAGCATCCAGTAGATGTGGTCGTACATGAGGTAGAGCGGGCGCTCGCCGGTCCGACTGCGCGCGTCGTTCTCCTCGACCACCGCCTCGCAGATGCCGCGCAGCGCGTCGGCCGAGATCGCGGTGCCGGTCGGATTGAGCGGCGAGTTGATGCAGAGCAGGCGGGCGCCGGCCAGCTCGCGGACCAGCGCGTCGCGGGTGGGCAGGAAGCGATCCTCGGGGCCGCACAGGACCGGCACCCCGCGCGCGCCGACCATGTGGCAGTAGTGGTTGTTGTTCCAGCTGGGGACCGGGTACACGACCGAGTCGCCCTGGTCGACCACCGCGCGGTAGATCGCGTAGATGAGCGGACGGGCGCCGCCGGCGATGAGGATCGATGACGACGGGTAGTCGAGGCCGAGCTCGCGCGCGTAGAAGCGCGACACCGCCTCGCGCAGCTCCTGCACCCCGGCCGACGGCGGATAGTTGGTCTCGCCGCCGCCCAGCGCGGCCTGGACGCCCTCGCGAAGCTTGTCCGGGATCGGGAACTGCGCGGGGGCGAAGTCTCCGACGGTGAGGTTGCAGATCGCGCGGCCCTCGCGCTGTCGGGTCCGGATCTCGGCGGCGATCTTCAGGATCTCCGATCCCACGAGGCCGCGGGCCATCGTCGCGATGCGGCGCTGCTCCGGGGCAGCCGGGACGCTCGGGGCGGACGGTTTCGGCTCGGACATCGCCCGGAGTGTGCCACGGGCGCCTCGCCGGGGGCGGCCCGGCGACGGTAGCATCGCCATCTCCGCGCCGCGCACGCGGCTGCCCGAGCGCTCATGCCGTCGCTGCACCTCATCCGCCACGCTCGACCCGCGCTGGATCCGACGACTCCTGCCGGCGAGTGGCATCTCGCTGCCGACGGGTCGGTCGACGCGCTCCGGCGGAGCGCCGCCCTGCCCGAGACTGCCGCGTGGTTCACGTCGCCCGAGCCCAAGGCGCGCGAGACCGCGGCGCTGCTCGGCCCGGCCAGCGCCACCGTGGTGGCCGATCTTCGCGAGGCCGGGCGCGGCGATGGCTGGTTCGCGGATCCCGCCGCCTTCGAGCGCGCGGTCGCCGGCTTCCTGACCGACGGGACCATCCCGCCCGGCCTGGCCTGGGAGACGCGCGCGGCGGTCACCGCGCGGATCGTCGCCGCGGTCGAGGGGATCCTGGCCGCCAACCCGGGGCGCGACTGCGTGGTGGTCGGGCACGGCACCGCGCTCACCCTGCTGGTCGCGTCGCTGACCGGCGCCGCGCCCGACGCGGTCGCCTGGCGCTCGCTGGCCATGCCCGATCACTGTTCCTTTGCGCGCGAGCCCGACCGGCTGCGGTGGCTCTCTCGCTGGGGCGAGTGGCGTCGCGGCGTCCAGTCACGTCACGGAAGCGGCCGGTAGAGGAGGTGCTGCGGCCGACGTCCCCGTCGCTGTGCGGGTGACCGAGGTCGATGCCGGCGTGGATGCTCCAGGCGATCGGGTCGGTCGGGCCGGGCGGACCACCGACGAACGGGTGGCTGCTCGGCGGGGGCCGACGGCAGCCCTGCCCCGGACCCAGCGCCGCCACCGTCGCGATCGGTGGCCACGAGGGCGGACGGGTCGAGGCGTCCTCCATCGCCCGGTCCGGCCTCCTCGATCGCCTGCCCGGCGGTACAGGCGACCGAGGTCAGCGTCAGGAGCAGCCAGGCGCCGCGCACGGGTCGGAGGTCCTCATCGTTCGAGGACAACCGATTGCAACGCGAGGGCCGCCGGCGCCGGCGTGCAGGTGCGCGAATCGCGGCGAGCGGCTCGGGGCCGCGCCCCTCGCGGTGGCCTCGCGCGAGGTCACCTGGGCGACCCGGCCGGTCACGCGCGGATCATCCGCGGATCATCCGCAGATTCAGTCGCGCAGCCCGTAGCGCGCGGCCAGCTTGCGCAGGTGGGTCCGGCTCATGCCGACGGCGCGGGCCGCGCGGGCCACGTTGCCGCCGAACATCTCGACCAGCCGCCGCACGTAGGCGGCCTCCCAGCGCGCGGTGGCCTGCTCCTTGGCGTCGCCGTAGGTCTGTGCCACGTTGACGATCGGATCCGGCTCGGGCGCCAGCGGATCCTGCCACACCGCCGCGTCACCGAGCAGGATGGCGCGCTGGACCGCGCTGCGCAGCTCGCGCACGTTGCCGGGCCAGCTCTGGGCCGCGAGCGCGGTGACCAGCTCGTCCGACAGCGACGCCGGTGCGCGCGGCTCGTCGCCGCTCTCGCCGCCGCTCTCACCTCCGCTCTCGCCGCCGCTCTCGCCCTCGTCGCGGCGGTCGCTTCCCTCGACCGCGCCGCCGCCGAACGTCTCGCAGAAGTGCCGGACCAGGATCGGGATGTCCTCGCGCCGCTCGCGCAGGGCGGGGACCCGCAGGCGCAGCACCGCGAGCCGGTAGTACAGATCGGCCCGGAAGCGGCTGCGGTTGACCTCCTCGCGCAGGTCGCGGTGAGTCGCCGCCACCACCCGGACGTCGACGGCGATCCGGCGGTCGTCGCCGACTCGCTTGACCGTGCGGTCCTCGAGCACGCGCAGGAGGACCGGCTGGACCGCGGCCGGCAGCTCGCCGATCTCGTCCAGGAACAGCGTCCCGCCGCGCGCTGCCTCGAACGCGCCGCGGCGGGTCTCCATCGCGCCGGTGAAGGCGCCCCGAACGTGCCCGAACAGCTCGCTCTCGATGAGCGTCACCGGGATCGCGCCGCAGTCGACCACCACGAACGGCCCCTCGGCCCGCCCGCTGGCGCCATGGATCGCGTGGGCGATCAGCTCCTTGCCGGTCCCGGTCTCTCCCTCGAGCAGGACGGTGCCCTCGGCCGGGGCGAACCGCTCCATCAGGGCGAAGACGCGGCGCATCGCCGGGCTGACCCCGATCGCGCCGCCGAACTGCTCGCGCGCGCTCAGGCTCTCGCGCACCTCCCCGCCGATGGCGTCGAGCCGCAGCACCGTGCGCCCGCAGCCGATGAGCGCGCCCGGCTCGATGAGCGCGGCCATCACCCGGTAGCCGCCCAGCACCGTCCCGTTGGTGCTGCCCAGGTCGCGCAGCTCGAGCCCGCGCGCGGTGACCCGGATGGCGACGTGGTGGCGCGACACCGAGCGGTCGGACAGGACCAGGTCGTTTCCCGGATCGGTCCCGACGGTGGTCTCCTCGCCGGCCGAGATCACCTCCTTGCCCTCGTCGGGCCCGGTCGCGACCCGCAGCGCGAAGCGGTCGAACACGATCTCGGTCGGCCGGAGCGCCGTGGTGATGCGGGATGGCTCGGGCGACATGGCCGGCCGATCTTACCTCCGACCTGCCGGGGAGCTCGGCGGAGAAAAATCGCGTGCCCGGGGAAGGTCCCCGGCCCGGGCGGGCACCCACGTCGCATGAAGGCCATCGACTCGACCTGGACGCCCGCTCTCCTCCTCGCGCTCGGCATGGCGCTCGCCGGGCCCGCCTGCGGCTCGGACGACGACGGCGGCGGCTCACCGGACGCCGCCGCGGGCGAGCCGGATGCGGCGGCCAGCGCCGCCGACGCGGCCGTCCGCGCCACCCCTGCCCCGTTCGATCCATCGACGCCGTACCAGCCAGACGTGGATCCGGCCGACCTGTCGGCCGACATCACCAACCCGCTGTTCCCGGCCCCGGTCGGCGCCACCTGGTCCTACTCGGCCGAGACGCCCGACGGGCTCGAGACCACCGAGATCTCGGTCGAGCCGGCGACCGTGGACGTCAACGGCGTGGCGGCGCGCGAGCTGCGCGACACCGTCTTCCTCGACGGTGAGATCATCGAGGACACCCGCGACTGGTTCGCGCAGGACGGCGCCGGCAACGTCTGGTACCTGGGCGAGGACACCGCCGAGTACGAGGGGGGCGTGATCGTCTCCACCGAGGGCTCCTGGCAGTGGGGCGTGGACGACGCGCTGCCGGGCGTCAACATGCTCGGCGACCCGCAGATCGGGGACCTCTATCGCCAGGAGTACCTCGCCGGCGAGGCCGAGGATTACGGCGAGGTGGTCTCGCTCGACGAGGCGGTGACCGTGCCGGCCGGCTCCTTCACCGGGTGCACGGTGACCCGCGACCGCTCGGCGATCGAGCCGGCCGCCGACGAGCTCAAGTACTATTGCGCCGGCGTCGGCACCGTCCTCACCGAGGAAGGCGACGTGCGCGACGAGCTGATCGACTACGCTGTGCCGTGAGGATGGCCCCGCTCATCCGCCACCGGTGGCTGGTCGCCGTCTCCGTCCTGCTCGCGCCGGCCGCGTCGGCCCGGGCGGACACGGCCGCGGCGGGGCCCTGCACGCCGGTGGTGCGCGTCTCCGGTGAGCCGGCGCTGGTGGGCCCGGTGGTCGACCTCCTGCGCGCGCGTCGCCTGGCGGTGGCCGGCGCGAGCCGGTGTGGCGCGGTCAGCGCGGCGCTGGCCGCGGCCGGGCCAGGCGAGCGGGTGCGCGTCACGATCGTCGATCCGGACGGCCGCACCATCGAGCGGATCGCCGACGACGTCGAGGGCGCGGCGACCGCGATCGAGTCGTGGGCGCGGCGCGACGTGTCCGATCCGCTGCTCCAGGCGCGCGCCGTGGCGGTCGGGCCGGCGCCAGCGGCCGCAGCGGTCGACGAGGCGGAGGCAGCGCCGGGCAGCACGCGCAGCGTCGAGGTCGAGCTCGGCGCCGACGGAGGCGTGAGCGACGACGGAGCCCTGTGGGCCGGCGCGCGCGCGCGCGGCTGCGTGCAGCTCGGGGCGCTCTGCGTCGGCGGCCTGGCCCGCTACGCGCGCGACAGCGAGGCCCGCGGCGACTCGGCCGAGTTCGAGTCGTCCCGGCACAGCGTGAGCCTGCTCCTGACCGCGGACCTGCCGCTCCGACGCGGCCGCCTCTGGTGGTCGCCCGGAGCCGGGATCGGGCAGGCGTCGATCCACGCGTCGCGCGGTCAGGACACCGAGGACACCATCGCGCTGCAGCTGCGCGGGCACCTGGCCGCGGGCTGGCGGCTGGCCGGTCCGTGGTCGCTCCGCGTCGACCTCGCGGCGGAGTACGCGCCGCTCGCCAACACCCGGCTGGGCGACGAGCCGGACGATTCGGGCGACGACATGCCGCTGGCCGGCGCGCCGCGGTGGCTCGGCTGGCTCGCCCTGGGCATCGCCTACGGTGGCTCATGAAGCCGCGCGTGATCCTGTTCCGCGCGGTCGAGGGCGTGCCGGCGGAGATGTCCGACGAGGCGCTGGTCGCCGCGTGCGCGACCGGCGACGCCGCGGCGCTGGGGGCGCTGTTCGACCGCCACTACGACGCGGTGCGCGGATTCCTGGCCCGCATGTCGGGCACCGACGATCGCGATCTCGACGATCTGGTCCAGGTGACGTTCGAGACCGTCCCGCGCGCGGCCGCGCACTTCGACGGCCGGGCCCAGGTCAGGACCTGGCTGCTCGGGATCGCCACCAACGTCGCGCGCCATCACATCCGGTCGGAGATCCGCCGCAAGCGATTCACCCGCGACGTCGCCGCCGCGGCGGCGGACGCGCCGCCGGCCGTCGCGGACGGGCGCGCCGAGGTGCTCGCGCGCGAGCGGGCGGCCCGGCTCGGCCAGGCGATCTCGGCCCTGCCGACCGGGCTGCGCGCGGTGTTCCTGCTGGTCTACGTCGAGGGTCTGCCGGGGCGCGACGTCGCCGCGGCGCTCGGCGTGCGCGAGGGAACCATCTGGAAGCGTCTGCACCGGGCCCGCGGGCTCCTGCGCGAGTCCCTTGCCGGAGTCGATCCATGAAGTGGCGGCGAGCACGGTGCATCTCTCCCGCGGCGCTGGAGCGCGGCTTCTGGTCCGGCGACGAGGACGTCCGCGATCACGCGGCCGGATGCGACCGGTGCGGGCCCGTCTGGGCGGAGATCGCCCGGCTGGCCAGGGCGGGGCGCGAGCTGGCGCCGCCGCCGTCGCCGCCGGAGCGGCGCGAGGAGATCCGGGCCGCGCTCCTGTCGCAGGAGCCGAGGCGGGACCGCGCCGCGCCGCGGCGACCGCGCCCGGGCCGGGGGTTCGCCGCCCGACCGGTCGCCACCGCCGCGTTCGCGGCCGGCGCGGCGATCGCGCTGGGCTGGTGGCTGTGGCCCGACGGCGGCGAGCCGGGCGCGGCGCGGCGCAGGGCTCAGGTCCTCGATCACGGCGGGGCCAGCTACCTGGTCGCGTCGGTCCAGCCCGACGAGATCATCCGGCTGGTCGACGGCACGTTGACGATCGAGGTCGGCGCGCTCGGGCCCGGCGAGAGGTTCCGGGTGATGACCGGCGACGCCGAGATCGACGTCGCCGGCGCCGCGCTCGACGTCACCGCCACGCGCGACCGGCTGGCCGCGGTCCGGGTCATGCGCGGCGCGGTCGAGGTCCGCGCCCAGGGGACCGCCCGTCGCGCGGTGACCTCGGGGCAGACCTGGACCGCCCCGGTCGAGCGCGCGACGGACAGCGCCGCGGCGGCTGCGACGGGCAACCCGGCGGAGCCGGCGGCGTCGGGCGCGCCGGGCGCCGGGGCCGCGACCGGGGCCGCGACCGGCGCCGCGCGTGGCACCGCGACCGCCGCGATCGACCGCGCCGGTCCACCCCGGCCCGAGCCCAGGCGGCGTCCGCGCCGGCGATCCGCGCTCGACCCGCGCGCGCCCGAGCCGGAGC
>Ga0193753_10000219_pt1 | contig 55768 bp, 47 predicted proteins | sample H1c2metaG_FD_144925 | JGI IMG/M metagenome (GOLD analysis project Ga0193753, IMG submission 144925) | Soil microbial communities from a riparian zone of the East river system, Colorado, United States - H1c2 | ecosystem: Environmental > Terrestrial > Soil > Riparian zone | place: USA: East...
AAGCCGAACAATTGGAAAAATTGGAAAACGCACGTGTGAGGGTCACTGGGAAGATCACCCGTCGACACGGGGTGGAGACGGGTGAGCACCTTGTCCTTGATGTTTCCTCGATAAAAGAAATCAAAGCTACAGCCCAACCAGCACCGGCGCAACCGGTTTCCATACAAAAAATAGCCGTAGCCGGTAAGCTCGTCCGATCGATGGCCATCGGAGGAGAATCGACAGGCTGGATTCTTAAACTCGAATCCACAACAACTATTGACGGTAAGCAAGTGAATTCGATTCAAGTTAGTTATCGTAAAACCGGAGAATTGGAAAAATTGGAAAACGCACGTGTGAGCGTCACTGGTAAAATCACCCATCGACACGGGGTGGAGACGGGTGAGCACCTTGTCCTAGATGTTTCCTCGATAAAAGAAACCAGAGCTACAGCCCAACCAACACGAGCGCAACCGGGGCTTCCTTCGCCTTTCAAATAGCGAATGGATTATGGAGAAGTAGCCGCCGCTTGTGACCGGGTGGCCTCGGTACATTCAACGGCATTCCCTATCCACTACTCAAAGTTCATCGATTAGGTTGGAAAATAAGAGCCCACGGCCCTTTTCACTACATCTCCGCCCGAACGAGTCATAGAAGGAGAAGAATGCATTCGTCAAATCGTCAAATGAAAATGAGGTGAGAGACATATGCTCTCACCTCAACCCGCTGCATTGCTTACCTAGACCGTCTTTTTCGTGGCTGCCTTGGACGCAGCCCAACGCGCCTTCTGCGCGTCAGCAATTTTCTTTCGGGCTTCAGCGGACAGAACACGTTTTTTCGGAGCGGCCGCCTTCTTTGCTATCACGGTTTTCTTGATGGTCTTAGCAGGGTGAGGCTTCCGGCCGCGCTTGCCCTTTGCCGGAACACTATTTACAGCGTCGCTGCCCCCGTCCTTACCTTCGACAATAAGTGCGTCGCGAAGGGAGGCAAGGCGATTTCTCTTCTTGTCCAACTCCTCGATCTCTTTATTCAATGCCGCCACTGCTGCGGGAATACTCATTCTTCCTCCATAAATTGAACTAAGAAAGGCTATCACTCTTCGTGAGGCATTCGCCAGAAGGCATTCAGCATGTAGATACATGCCGCGCACGGCATGAATAGCAACAGCAACCGCAAAGGAAACAGACACCATGAGCATTGCAGCCAACACCACCATCGATAGCAAGAAGCCCAACCCCAAACAGGATCCTATCGCCGCCAACATCAAGCTGCTGATTGAGCAGTTAGAGGCCGGACACTCCGAAGCTCTCACCAACTACCTCACAGCGATGAGCCACTTCCATCAGTACAGCTTTGGGAACGTGTTGGAGATTGCCCGGCAGATGCCCACCGCGACCCGCGTTGCCGGATTCTGGACGTGGAAGAATCTTGGTCGCAGCGTGAAGGCCGGACAGAAAGGTATCCGCATCCTTGCTCCCATCGTCGGCGTTCGCCGCAAGAAAGACAAGGAGGCCGACAAGAACATAACTACGCAGAACGAGCAGGTTCTGTTGGGGTTCCGTAATGCCTACGTCTTCGATATCTTACAGACGGACGGCGTAGACCTGCCGGAGATACGGGAAGTCTCAGGCGATCCCGGCAAGAATCTCGAACAGCTGGCCGCGTTTGTGCGTAGCCGCGGCATCCAGCTCGGCTATGACACCAACATCGCCCCTGCGCTCGGCATGAGCTACGGGGGACGCATCGCACTCCTGCCTGGGCAGTCGAAGGCAGAAGAGTTTTCAACGCTGGTGCATGAGACAGCGCATGAACTGTTGCACAAGGCCAAGCGCCGAGCCGCGACTACGAAGACGGTACGCGAGACGGAAGCCGAGGCCGTGGCCTTCGTGGTAGGCAAAACTGTTGGGCTGATCACAGGTTCCGCTGCCGCTGATTACATTCAGCTTTACCACGGCAACGCATCATTGCTGGCGGAGTCGCTGGAAGTAATTCAGCAGACGGCCGCTGTCATCCTTGCCGCACTGGAGCCGCCGACCGTGGACGAAGCCACCACCGATGAACTCGCGGAGGCTGCGTAATGCAGACCCTACTTCAAATTATCGAGAAGGCCGGAGGCTGGCGGCCCAGCCTCTACCTCAGGATCGACAACGCGCCTTATATGGAGCTTGTCATCGAGGCGATGGACGAGTCCGGCCCGTTGGGTTTGCCTTCGCTCTCCCTGTGTCACTACGGCGAACAGAACGGCGACCTCATGCGGGACCCCGAGATGTGCTTCGACCTTGAACTGGCGGAAGACCCACACTCGTCGGCCTTCTACTACCGAAACGATTACGCCGGAATTGAGCAGTGGTCCCGCTTTATCCGCAACGGACAGTATTCGTTTCACACCATGTTCCACCGCGAGCAAGAACGATTCGCCGCGCTTTGGGACAAGAACTTGAATACGCAGGGTTTCGTGCAAGCCTTCACGGACAAGTGCATTCGTGGCTAGTCCGCTCTCTTGGAGCGGATACCGCCATTCTGTCCGCTCGGCGTCCTTCACCTCCAACCAACCGAAAGGAGCACACCATCATGGAAACGCAAGTCATCAATGCTAGCGAATACCGCAATGTCTCGCTCTCGCTGCTGAACATATCCTGCTGGCTACATCGCGGACGAATCCGGCCACGGTGCTGCGCGATGCGGTCAGCGTGTACAAGGTGAATACCGACGCCACCGCCCTCAAGGCAGTCGTTGGATCTTCACGAAGCACAGCGGGATCGGTCGTGAAGTCCTGAACCAAATGTAGGCCCTTCCAGTCCAATCAAAAAACGCATATGGGAGGCCGGTTGGCTTTTGCTGTTGCGGTGGTATGAGGAAGGCACTGAGATCGGGTGCTGCGAGACGCGGTTTATTTGAGTGGGTGTGAGCCTGCGATGAGTATGTCTACCAGTCTCCTGGCGCTTTGCTGCCAGTCAGCGCCGGAGCCCACATGCGAGACGCCGATCAGCGCTCGAAGCAGGTCGTATGCATCCAGATCTCTGCGCAGATCACCACTCCTCTTGGCGCGCTTCACCAACTCACCGATCGCACCTTGAATCATGGTGCGTGAACCTTCATAGAGCCTGGATGGGCCTCCGACTACGCTATTGAGAGCGGGCGCAATGATGTGCTTTGCCGCAATGTAATCGACCAGCAGCAGCATCCAGGCGCGAAGCGCTTCGATCGGAGACATCTTCTCGGCAAAGTGGCTCGCGGCCGCCGCGAGCTTCTCCACTTCGTTCCGGTAAACACCTTCGATCAGCTCATCCCGTGTAGGAAAATGGCGATATAAGGTACCAATTCCAACGCCCGCCAGCTTCGCGATTTCTTCCAGACTGGCATTGGCGCCTTGTCGGGTAAAGGCTGCCTTCGCGACTTCAAGAATGCGCTCGCGGTTGCGCAGTGCGTCTGTGCGCGGTTTCCGGGCGGTCGTCGAACGATTCTTCGTCATCTTCAAATTTTCTTGCAACCGGAGGCTGCCTCCGAGTATCTATTCATACGGAGGCTACCTCCGTTTTAGTCGAGGCCGCATCCTTTCGTCAATCCTAGCTCGAATGAGATCAGGAAGGCACATATGCGTGTATTTGTTACCGGCGCTACCGGATTCATCGGTTCCGCTATCGTGAAAGAACTCGTCGGCGCAGGCCATCACGTACTTGGAATGACGCGGTCGGACGCGGGCGCAGAGTCGCTTGAAGCCGCCGGCGCCCAGGTGCATCGAGGCGATCTGGAGGACCTGGAAAGCCTTCGCAGCGGAGCAGCCGCAACCGATGCCGTCATCCACACCGCTTTCCGGCATGACTGGTCAAGGTTTGCCGAGAGCTGCGAGCTGGACAAGCGCGCCATCGAGACAATCGGCGCCGTGCTCCAGGGCTCGAGCCGTCCGTTTATCGTCAGCTCTGGAGTCGGAGTGGCTCAGGACCGCGCCGCGACGGAGGACGATCCACCGCTTCCTTCTTCTCCATCCCTTCCACGGGTATCAGAGGTGACTGCTGTCGCGCTGATGGAGCGTGGAGTTCACGCAATTGTGATGCGCTTGCCGCAGGTCCACGACACGGTAAAACAGGGTCTCGTCACTCCCCTGATCGCTGTAGCCCGCGCAAAGGGAGTCTCAGCATATGTCGGCGAGGGGCAAAACCGCTGGCCTGCCGCGCATGTGACGGATGTCGCCCGCCTCTACCTGCTTGCTCTGGAGAAGGGCACAGCGGGAGCCCGGTACCACGCCGTCGCCGAAGAGGGTGTGGTGCTCAAAGACATTGCCAGCGCGATCGGCCGTGGCCTGAATCTGCCCGTCATTTCCATTGCGCAGGAACAGGCCCAGGAACATTTCGGCTTCCTCGGGTTCTTCGCGGGGAGGGACCCTCTGACCTCCAGTGCGCAGACCCGTGCCAAGCTCGGATGGAACCCCACAGGCCCCTCCCTTCTCACCGATCTCGGGAACATGCGCTATTCCGAGGTCTGAACTTAACCCAACAATCACGGAGGAATCGAAATGCAAAAGACATGGTTCATCACCGGCACCTCGCGCGGGTTCGGCCGCATCTGGGCTGAGGCTGCTCTTAAACGCGGTGATCGGGTTACAGCGACCGCTCGCAAACTGGCAGACGTAGCCGATCTCGCGGAACGTTTCGGCGACGCGGTGCTGCCCCTGGCCCTCGACGTCACCGACTCCGCGCAGGTGCAGCAGGTGGTTCAGCAGGCGTACGCGCATTTCGGCAGGCTGGACGTCCTTGTCAACAATGCAGGCGCGAGCCTGTTCGCGGCTACAGAGGAAGCGAGCGACGAGCAGATCCGCGGCCTCTTCGATGCGAACTACTTTGGCATGGTCCGAGTGCTCCGAGCGGCTCTGCCTTTGCTGCGGAAACAAGGGAGCGGTCACATTCTCGGTGTTTCGAGCGGGCTGGGGATAACGGCATTGCCGCTCATCGGCTTCTATTGCGCTACGAAATGGGCTGTCGAAGCGCTCCACGAATCCCTTGCGCAGGAGGTGAGGGCATTCGGGTTGAATGTGACACTGGTTGAACCCGGAGCCTACGCAACCGACTTCGGAAAGTCCTCACAGATCGCGGATGTTCTGGAACCATACGCGGAGTTCCGGAAGCAGTTCCTGACGCATCTGGCCGATGTCGAACGCGGCGATCCGGAGGCGACGGCAGAAGCAATCCTGAAGCTCGTGGACGCGGAAAATCCGCCGCTGCGACTTGGGCTAGGCACTTCTATTCTGCCCAGGGCCCGCGCCGCGTATGCGGAACGCCTAGAGACATGGGAAGCGTGGGAGGACGTGTCGAATGCGGCTACGGGCGAGCCGAAGAAATCGATGGCGACGTGGATTGAGCAACTGGCCCATGGAACTCCGGATCAGGAATAACGATAGGGCCTATACCTTCCATTAGCGAAGCAGATGAAAGGATGAAGGCAGGAGAACTTCCCGTCAAATGACAATCGCGAAGAAGATTGCGTTGGTAACTGGCGGGAACCTCCACAATTAAGAACGAGAAATGGGATGAGCAAGTCCTCGAAGGAGGAGATTGTTTCCCATGAAAAAGATGACGCATCACCTTATCGCAGAAGTTCCATGCAGGAGGTCCAGTGGCGGGATGACGATCGGCATCGACCTTGGAGATGTCTGGAGACATTACTGCACTCTCAACGAAGATGGCGACGGAGTCGATCGGGGTCGTTTCCGAACCACACCTAAGGCGATCGATAAGTGGTTTACTGATGTTCCTCGCGCACGCGTGGCGATGGAGGCAGGAACACACTCGATCTGGATGGTGAAAAGAGGATGCGACTTGCAGCCTCGACAACGCCACTCCGCCCACGCCAAACCTATCTAGTGGAACGAACTCTCCGCGACAAGCGACTAGCGATCCATCCTCTCGGGAAGAAGTTTTGGCACTTCCTGACTGATCGCGGTTCATTTGTAGGTCTGTCCCTGTCAGAAAGAGGGCCTCACACAGAGCCCTTGACGTGGTCTTCTGAGAAGACTCACTCAAGCTTTGGCTTCAGCAAGCCGCATCATCTCGACCAGCACCTTTCGGGTCTCTTGTGCGCTTGTAGCTTCACCAAGATAGTTGATGCGGATGCCTTTCATCCCTTCCCCCGTCTTGAGCTTGAGATAGAAGCCCATACGATCCACCGCAGTCATCGTGGCTTCCGTCGCTACGAGCCCTGCGTACGTCCTTGCCAAAAGAATCATGGCCGGAACATGGTCTGCATTCATGAGCGCCATGATGCCAGAAGCTGCCTCTGCAAGCGGGTCGGGCTGCGCCAATTTATAGTCCTCCGCAGAAACCCAGCCCATGACGCCGAAACCGCCAACATAATAGACATCGACCGGCTGCAAACGGTAGAAGCCGAAATCTTCGAAATCGACCCATGACCTGCTGTTGACATGCTACCCCAGATAACAGTCGCGCGCGGAGGTAGCGTCGTCCGCTGGTACTGGTCCAACGTCTCCAATCAGAGTCGTGCGCGCCGTACCCAGAGGGTCGCCATCTGCTGCCTGCCCGACAAACAGACTGGCTCTCGGATCAGCTTTGAGATTCTGGGTGTGCATCGCCATGTTGCTGATCAGGAAGATTGGACGCCCTTCAGGATCGAGCGCATACGGCATCAACGATCCAAATGGGTATCCGGCACACTTTCGGGAAAGCGTCGAAAGGGTTGCCACCGAGGTAAGACTCAACAGCGTCCGGACTCGTTCAGCGTAGCTGGGTTCGGGGACCTGGGGTACGTTAGGTCCCGAGTATGCGTGTTGGCGAGGTGCATTGACTTCCGTTGTTGGCATGAGTGCTCCGATCTTACTGATCATGGTACGTCGGCGCTCGCATCGATAGAAGCGGTGGAAATCTTGTCCACGCACCAAATTTGTCCAAGCGGAGTTTGGAAGTCGGATTTGTGCAGAGACTCCCTTCGGCAATCTGCGCGGGCGGGTCGTTCTTTGGGTTTGAACTGGATTCATCCGCGCGTGACGAAGCGGTAAAGCTGGTCGACTGGGCTCTGGCGGACGACAGGGACACGTTGAAGACTAGCGCCACGTCCGTCGGCCAGTTACTGGATCTCTTTGTGAAGGATGGTTGGAGTGAGGCGCTGGCCTTCACCTTCCGACTCGGCGAGGCATTCGCTGAATCGAAATCTGTGAGGTATGTCCAAGTGAGGTACTTCCCCTTGCGGACTGCTCAACTATCATTCATATTGCGTGATTGGCTGCAGTACAGTTGTTACCTTCGTCTGAAAGATAGTGCTGCGCTCAAGACACCAGATTGTACCCTTCGCGGTCCAGGCGTCGAACATCTGAATCGCTATAGTTCTCTTAGAATCGATGAATTGCTCTGCTCGCACTTATCTGCTCCCACTTAAATGACAGCTAGTTTTTTACAATTTGCGCCAATCTGGAATTACCTATCCTCGCAAGGCGAGTACAGGATCAATTTCTGCTGCCCGGCGTGATGGCAAATAGCATGCAAACAGAGCAGCTATAACCACAGCACACGTTATCGTGATGTAAGTAATCGGGTCCTCCGCACTGACGCCGTAGAGAAGCGAGGACATGAAACGCATCGTTGCGGACGCAATTGCCACGCCAATTGCGATCCCCACCAAGGTTAGCCACATGCCTTGTCGCACAAACGCCCCCACCACGACTCCACGCTGAGCCCCGAGCGCCATTCGAATCCCAATTTCGCGAGTGCGCTGGGACACGGAATATGCGATGACCCCGTAGATCCCTACAGTCCCAAGAAGGAGCGCTATTCCTCCGGAGACGCAGAGCATCACAAGCGTAAACGATGTTCGCGCCATTGATTGCGTGTAGAGGTCGCCCAGCGTTTCACTGTTCGCCAAAGGCACGTTAGGGTTCACCATCGATACTTGTCGCTGGATAGCTTTCATCAAAGATTGCGTACCCGCGAGCTGACTCCGCACCACAAAAACAGTGGCGCGTTGTAGCCTTCGTTTTTGGCCTGTGAAATAGTCCATCATGAGAGGCCAGTACACCGTTGACGGAGTGGGCTTCTCAACGCCATCGTAATGAACGTCCTCTGAGACGCCTATGATCTCACGCCAGGTATCGGTGGTCCCGACACGTATTCTTTGCCCTAATGCGTCCTGAGGGCGGTGCCAGTATTCGCCAGCAAAGTTCTTGGAGACGATGACAACCGGCCTCTCCTCATAGGTATCCGTCCATGTGAAATCTCGACCCGCAAGCAACCGTGTGCCCAGCGTAGAAAGGAAGCCGGGCGCTACGAAGTTGAAGCGCCTCGCCGGAGGGACCTCGCTGCCTTCATCGGTACGGTTCTGAACAAATACAGGATTGTTGTAGTTGTTATTGTCCATCGGAACAGAACGGCCAATGCTCACCGAAGAAACGCCGGGGATAGAGGCGATCTTCTGCATGATCGCCTCGTCCATGCGAATCACAAGCTCTGGAGAAGTATCGGGGATCTGGGTCTCTGGAATATAGAAGCCGAATGTTTGGACAGTATCAGGGGATGTGAATCCGGGTGACACATGCATCATCGCCCGAAAAGTGCGAATCATAAGCCCCGAACAGATCAGCAAGACCACCGAAAGCGCGACCTGGAGCATGACCAGAGCTTTGCGTGTTCCCTGCCCTTTTCGACCCTCGCCCACGCCGCGGCCTCCTTCCCCAAGATCGCTTATAAGGTGCGGACCTGTGCTCTTAAGAATCGGAGCACAGGCAATCAAAAGGATGGCAATCACTGCAATGACTACGGTGAACAACAGCACAGATGGCGTGATGCTAATGTCGCGGATGCGCGGAATATTTGTGTCTCCAAGCCCGACAATGATGCGAATCGCTACCGATGCCAGCAGTAGCCCTATCAGGCCTCCCATAAGGCCAAGTAGGGCGCTCTCCAGGAGAATGTCGGCGGAAATGCCCTTCCTCGCCGCGCCAAGGGCATAGCGAATGGAGAATTCATGATGTCTACCTTCAACTCGAACGATCAGCAGACTTGCCACATTTGCGCACGCCACCAAAAGCACTAGGATAGTAGAGGCCAACAGGATCCAAAGAACATTCTGGATATTCCCCACCACTTCTTTCTTTAGGGGAATCAGGCTCGGCGTATAGTGCAGGGATTGATAGAAGCTGGCACTCAGGCCTGCTGGCGGCGGGAACGTTCCTGCTACTACCGGAAGCAGACGCTCCAGATCAGCAGTAGCCTCTTGTACGCTAACCCCGGGTTTCAGCATTCCTATAGCGTTTGCATTAAAACTTCCGAGGGTCGTAGTGGCACGATCCCATTGCATCGGAAGAATCAGTGACGGGTCTTTCTGATCAAGGAAATGGAAATGTTGGGGAAGAACCCCAATGACTTCCCTGGGCACCCCGCCCACCGTAATCGAGCTTCCAATGACGGATGACGCGCCACCGAACCGTTGCTGCCAGTACGGATACGTGAGTACGACAGTTTGTGCAGCTTCAGGTGAATCATCTGTTCGAGTAAACAAGCGCCCAAGTGCCGGGCTAACACCTAATAGTGGCAAGGTTCCGTCCGTGACGTCCAGAACGCGAACGTGCTCTGGCGTTCCGGAACCGATCACATCAAGCTCATCATTGTTATATGCACCTATGTCTGAGAGTGTCGTATTTTGATCGCGGTAAACAAAGTAGATTGACGGAGAGATGCCCATCTTCTTGAAGCCGATTTGTTGCGACAAGTGATCAACAGCAATTAATCGATCCGGATTGGGATAGGACAAAGGCTTGAGCAGTACACCGTTCACGACGCTGTAAATCACAGTGTTTGCACCGACTGCTATCGCGAGAGTAATCAGGGCGATTGCCGTGAATAGCGGTGCACGCCTCAATCGGCGCAGAGCATATTTCGTATCCGTCCACCGAGATTCGAGCGTAGGCCACTGCCAGACTTCTCGGCTATGCTCTTCAATCAAGGTCACGTTGCCAAACTCACGGCGTGCGGCTCGCTCCGCCTGTTCTCTCGTCATGCCGTCATCCATCAAGTCGGCAATTTTTTCGTCGAGGTGCTCGCGGACTAAATCGGAAATCTCATCATAGCGACGGCGGCGAGTAAACAGTTGCTTGAGCCAGTTCATGGTGACCTCTACTCACTACGAAGTGCTTTTATCGGATCGATGGAGGCGGCGCGAATAGATGGAATGTACGCCGCCAGCAGCCCAGTCACCGCCACCGAAGCGCAAACGGCGAGGAGGACGAACGGATCGCGAGGATTGACACCGTACAGCGTTGTTTTTAGTAGCGATGTTGACGCAACCGATGCCGCTACGCCAATGCCAATTCCTATCAGCAATAAAACTGCAGCATCGTGCAGAATCATCCTCATTACGGTGATTCGCTGAGCACCAAGAGCCAGTCGCACACCGATCTCCCTGGTCCTCCGCGATACCGAATATGCCATTACCCCATAGAGCCCGACTACAGTCAGGAGAAGAGCCAGCCCCGCAAAGGTGCCGAGAAGGATCATGGCGAAGCGTGGTTGAGCAAGTTGCAATGAAAGCAGATCGTCCATCGTCCGGACTTGTGTTACTGGAAGGTTTGGGTCCATCGCCGAAACGACTCGTTGGACAATCGGCTCAAGACTCATTGGATCTACTGACGTTCGTATTACTGAACGAAGACAGCACCAGTTTGGCAATTGGCTGACCGGTATATATATTGACGGCGGCATCTCACGCTGCGTGCCAAAGTGCCGGATGTTGCCGACGACGCCAACGATCTCGCGCAACGGTGGACCTCCAGGCCTTCCGTTGCTCGCACCAGGTCTAAGCTTCTTCCCGAGTACATCCTCACCTGGAAAGTATTGTTTAGCGAAGGCCTCGTTTATGATCATCACCTGTGGTGCCTTCATATCGTCTGAGTCTGTAAAGTCACGACCTCTGAGGAGCGGGACCTGCAGCGTACGGAAGTAATCGGTCGATATAAATGTGAGGTCTGCGTTAGGTTGTTGTCCCTTGGGAAGTGGGTGTTCAGGGTTCTCGAAGCCGATCATCGCCAGATCATCAATCATGGGCAGGTTGTGAGCACCCGCAGCTGACCGGACTCCTGGAAGAGCACGCAATTTCTCGAAGTATTGCCGGTAGAACTGCGGACGCGTGTCCTTATAGGTGGCGTCCGGAAGCTCGAAGGTAAAAGTTAACAAATGATCGGGGGTGAATCCCTCATCCAGATGGGTCAGTTTTAGAAAGCTTGTAATGAGCAGTCCCGCCCCTACAGTCAATACAATCCCAAGTGCGACTTGCCCCACGATCACTGTGGAACGCAACCAGTGATGGCCGGGAATATCCGAATAGCCACCTTCCTTCAGCGTTGACAAGAGATCGATCTTTGAGGCGGTCAAAGCCGGAACGATGCCGAAAACAACTCCCGATAGTAGCGATGCCCCCAACGCAAATCCCAATACCGGCAGATCTACACCCGCGTCGGCTACCCTGGGTACGCTATCGCCGATTAACCTAAGCACAGCTGGTGTGCTGATAAACGCCAGTGCGCATCCGGCGATGCCTCCGATAAGTCCTAGCAACAGGCTTTCTGCCAGCAGCTGCCGAACAATTCTGCTTCTCGCCGCGCCAAGGGCGGACCGCATCGCAATCTCGCGGTACCTCTCATGTGCTCTGGCCAGTAGGAGATTACCTATATTGCCACAGGCGATCACAAGTACCAACGTCACGGCTCCCAGCACTACCCAAAGCAGGGTGCTTGTATCCCCTAACACGGAGGCCAATTCGCTTTGTACCCAAGCTGAGTTGTGACGCGTATTCGTTTCAGGATATTGCTTTGCAAGCCGGGCGGCGATTGCTTTCATTTCTTGATCGGCTTGCACGGCCGTTACTCCGGGCTTCATCCTTCCGATTACGGTAAGGAAGTGCGTGCTCCTGTTGGCCGTTAAGGAGTGAATGTCAGTAGGGTCATCATCAACCGCAAGCGTCGTCCAGAAGCTGTTGCTCGGCTGGGTGACAGGAAAACGAAACGCCGAAGGCATCACCCCAATGATCGTGTAGGGATTTCCGCCAAGACTGATGCTGCGGCCAATCGCAGACCGATCTTCAGCAAACTGCGTCTTCCAGAAAGTATGACTAATCAGGATTACTCGAGATCCTCGTCTCTCGTCCTCGGGGGAAAATCCGCGTCCCAATTCAGGGGAAATGCCAAGAGTCGGCACCATCTCCCACGAGACGACCTCGCCATCCAGATGCAACGGCCGGCCTACACCAGTCAAGGTGTCTGAGGTGTCGTGATAAGAAAGCAGATGTTTGAAACTACGAGCTTGTGTCCGCCAATCAAAAAAGTCCGGATAAGACACGTCGCTGGATTCGAAATGCTGTTCCTCGCTGGCCTTCACCTCTACAAGTCTCTGTGGCTGAGCAAAAGGAAGAGGACGCAGCATAACCGCATCGACGATACTGAACACGGTCGTGTTTGCCCCGATGCCAAGAGCTAGGATGATGACCACAACCGCGCTAAAGGCGGGAGCTTTGCGCATCTGCCGAATTGCATATTTAAGGTCCGACAGAATCGATTCAAGCGTCGGCCATTGCCAGACTTCCCGACTCTGTTCTTCGATCCTGCTGACATTGCCGAATTGACGACGGGCGGCCTGTTCCGCTTCGTCTCGTGTCATACCGCGATCCATCAAGTCGGCAACTTTTTCATCGATGTGTTCGCGGATCAACTCGGAAATCTCGGTGTATCGGCGGCGGCGTGTGAACAGTTGTTTGAGCCAACGCATGGAGAACTCCTAGGATTGAGCTACTGTAAGAACCCGGTTGATTCCGGCAAACATCTTTTCGAAGCTGGATCGCTCTTCTTCAAGTCGCTTGCGGCCTGCTTCAGTCACCTTGAAAATGCGCACGAGTCGCTTCTGCGCTGAGAGTCCCATCTCGGATTCCAGCCAACCCGTCTTCAGCATTCGCTGTAGAGCTGGATACAAAGAACCTTCTTCAATCTGAAGGAGGTCGTCCGAAACCTCCTTGATATGTTGAGCGAGGGCGTATCCATGGAGGGGTTTCCGGCTGAGGGTCTGCAGAATCATCAGTTCAAGCGCGCCCGGAAAGAGATCGCGGTATTCGGATTTCTTGACCATGTTGGAATCCTATTATTAGAATACCTTTTTAAAAATAGTATTTTTAGAATATAATATCGAAACGGAAATAATCTCCGGACTCTAAGCAGCTCAGATGTAAATCGATGCGCAGGCCAAAGGTACGGTTAGACAATCTCGTCGCGGCGGCTCTCAGTGGAAATCGTGCGAGCTTATTTCCAAACCGTTACCTGATAACTCCATCAATCGAACTGCCTTCACATGAATCACGCCATCCTGTTTTTGTAGCTTTCCCTCGACCAGCAAGAACTTACTGCGCGTGACTACGAGGCGGTCCCGGTCATAGAGGTCGGGCGTGACGATCACATTGGCAATGCCTGTCTCATCCTCCATTGAGATGAAGATGAACCCTTTCGCCGTGCCAGGCCGCTGTCGAGCGATGACGCAACCTGCAGTTCGGACAAACTCTCCGTCTCTGCAATGCCTCAATCCCTCCGCTGTCTTCACACCCTGGCGACGCAGTTCTACACGGCGGCGATACATCGGATGCTTGTCGGTCGTTAAACCGGTGCCTGCATAGTCTGCAACTAGACGCTCTTCGACGTTCATTCGTTGCAGGGGGAATATCTCAGAACGATCTCTCAACCACTCACTTTGCTGCCGAAGCAGCGGGCCTTCCATTTTTCCGGCTCGCTCCACCTGCCAAAGGGCATCACGACGGTGTTCGATTCCATCCAACTTGTTTAAAGCTCCAATACGAGCCAGCAGCGTAAGTTCTTTTCTATCGAGCGACGGCACTCTCAATGCAAGGTCTTCTGCGGAGCAGAACAGGCCATCATGTCTGCGAGACTCTACGAGGGCTGCGGCGGTCTGCTTTCGCAGGCGCCGGGCGTAACCGAGTCCCATGCGCAACGACAGCGATCCATCGGGCTCGTGCTCAACCGTACAGGGCCAATCAGAGATTTGAATGTCGATAGGTTTGACGCGCAGTCCATGCCGCTGCGCGTCTTTGACGAGAACCGCAGGCGAGTAGAAGCCCATTGGTTGGTTGTTCAAGATCGCGCAGGTGAAGGCAGCCAGGTATTTCACTTTGAAGTAAGCCGACGCATACGCAATCAGCGCGAACGATGCCGCATGTGACTCAGGAAAACCGTACAGCGCGAAGGAACTGATGTTCTGAACGATGTTGTCCTGAGTGGTTGTGTCGATCCCATTGGCTGTCATGCCAGCGCGGAGCTTGCCTTCCAGACTCTTCATGCGCTCCCAGGAACGTCTCATGCCTACGGCGCGACGTAACTCGTCAGCCTCAGCCCCGGAGAAGTTGGCCACGGTCATGGCCATGCGAAGCAACTGTTCCTGAAAGAGCGGCACGCCGAGAGTACGTTTAAGCACTGGCTCAAGCGATGGATGTGGATACGTGACACTCTCTTTCTTCTGCCGCCTCCTCATGTACGGGTGCATCATTTGCCCGACGATGGGACCTGGCCGGATGATGGCGACCTGCACAACGAGGTCGTAGAACTTCTCTGGTTTGTTGCGAGGCAAAGAGGCCATCTGTGCGCGGGACTCCACCTGAAACATGCCGACAGTATCAGCCTTTTGCAGCGTTCGATAGACTTCATCATCCTCGGGTAAGTGGGCCAGGTCGATGGCTTCACCATAATGCTCGGGAATCAACTCCAGGCAATCCTCAATGACTGCCATCATCCCGAGACCGAGCAGGTCAACTTTAATAATGCCGAGGTCCGCGCAATCTTCCTTGTCCCACTGAACTACGGTTCTACCCGGCATCGAAGCGCGTTCGAGCGGAACAATCTGGTTCAACCGTCCCTTGCAGATCACCATACCGCCCGAGTGTTGACTGAGATTGCGGGGCAGATCCTGAATCCGCATGGACAGTTCAAGATATTTAGCGATACGCGGATGCTGAATATCGAACCCGGCATGTTGGAATGAGTGCGCCATCGTATCTGTCTTCCCGCGCCACTCCCATTGACCAGCAAGACTCGACAAGCGGCCTAGCGATTCTTCATCGAAGCCCAGGGCTTTGCCGACCTCCCTCGCCGCCGATTTCTGGCGATACGTGGTGACGTTGGCTGTCATCGCGGCACCAAGCTCGCCATATCGTGTGTAAACGTATTGGATAGCTTGCTCGCGCTTTTCTTCGGACGGAAGATCAAGGTCGATGTCAGGCCATTCACCACGACTCTCGCTCAGAAAACGCTCGAAGAGAAGTTCCATACCGACCGGATCGATGGCTGTGATTTCGAGTGCATAGCAGACGGCAGAATTAGCAGCACTGCCGCGTCCCTGAATCAGAATTCCGTTGCTCTTGCAGTATTCGATGATGTCCCAGACGATCAGAAAGTATCCGGCGAAGCCAAGCTTTGCGATCAGCGTCAGCTCGTGCTCTACCTGCTTCTTTGCGCGCTCCATCAAGTCACAGTCGTTCTTTGGTCCGTAGCGGCATTGCACTCCCTCCGAAACTCGCTTCCGTAGGAAACTGTCCATCGTCTCCCCATCGGGCACTGGATAGTGCGGGAATTCGTAGCCCAGATCGCTCAGCTCAAATTGAAGGCGAGACGATAGATCGACGGTGTTTTCAATCGCCCCTGGAATATCGCGGAAGAGCGCCGCCATCTCCCGCGCTGGACGCAGATGACGTTGACCGTTCAAAGCCAGCAATCGTCCAGCCTGGTCAAGTTCGACGTGATGCCGGATCGCAGTAAACAGATCCTGAATCTCACGGTCGTATGCAGTAGCGTAACGGACTCCATTCGTAGCGATCACCGGCAGTTTGAGAGACTGGGCGATGCGTAGTGCGGCCTGATTGCGCCATTCCTGCTCGCGTTCTCGATGGCGTTGCAGTTCGACGTAGACATTCTCACGGCCAAAGATATTCACTAGACGCTCGACAGTTTCGCGTCCGGCTTCTTCTCCACCACGCATCAAGGCAGCGGCCAACGGACCTTCATCGCCACCTGTCAGACACACCAGGCCGGATGCGTACTGTTCCAGATCACGGAAGTTTGCCACACCCTCTTTCTTGGTGGTCTCACGTATCTTGAACTGCGTTATGAGTTGGCAAAGATTCTGATAGCCCTCCCGCGATTCACAGAGCAGGGGGAGACGCGGCGGCTCCGGCTTGTGTTGATGCGGCACCCATGCAGGAGGCGTGAGGCGTGAGCCGAAGCTCGAAACGGCGACCTCCGCGCCGACATGCGCGCGAATGCCATTTATCTTCGCACGGGTATGAAAGCGAGCGGAACCATAGACTCCGTTCCGGTCGAGAAGCGCCATTGCAGGCATCTCCAGCTCGACAGCACGTTCGATAAGCTGTTCAGGAGGTGATGCCGCATCGAGGAAACTGAACGCGCTGACGGCATGCATCTCAACATATCGTTCAGTCATACAGCCCCGCCATCTGCCAACAGTCCTCGATGCGGTCGCGCACAAGACAGCAACACAATAAGGTACTATCCTGCGCACGTGCTACCAGGTCCCACTGCTCAAAGCCCCATAGGGACGGCTGCCACCAATCGCCACTTATCAGCCAGGGGCCATAGGTAAGCTCGACAACATAATGCTTTTGTCGAAAGTAGAACGCCTTTGGACGCTGCCCTTGCACCGTAACCGTGACGGGATAAGCGGGACGCATTTTCCGCATGGCAGATCGGGATTGTCTGGCCGAGATCACTGACGATGGACCTGATGGAACCGTGAACGGCTCTATGCCGAATCCTCCCGGCTGGTAAGTGTCTTTGAGGACAGGTCGGCCAACGTTCTCCTCGCCGACAATGCCACGAATCCGTGCCAACGTGACATCGAGCCGCGATGGTTCCGGCAACTGCGGGGAGAATAATCCCAACTGCACCTTGCTAGTGCTTCCCGGTTCTGCCTCTAAGGTCAGAGCTAGGATCGCGGCCTGTGGTGGATGCGCTTCGAGATCGAGGTGAAGGAGCTTGATCCAAATCTGCTTCTCGTTGGTGGGCAGGGATGGCCGGACTGTACGTGTATGTATTGTGCCGCCTTCGAGCTTCAGCGTGATACCAACGGATGCCAGAGCAAGCACACGAGCTTTTGCACGGAGAATCAACTGTTCGAGCATGACGTTGATAACGAAGAGAAGCGCATCGAGCAGTTCGACCGGCGAGTCCAACTCCATATGCTCTTCAAGGGTGAACGCTGGTTCTACGGGCTGGAACAGATGTGGCATCTCTCCGCGTGCTAATTGATGAAGACGCTTGCCTGCCTGTCCCATTCTGGCGATCAGTTCTTTCTCGGGCAGAGCTGCCAGCATTCCTAAAGTATGGATACCCCAAAGGCCAAAAGTACCTGCCTGTTCTTCGGTCATATCGAGGACCGCGAGTGGGAGAGATGCGAGTGCTGCGACTTCTTCGCCCATAGGGATAACTCGTACCGGCGTTCGCGGAGACAGTCCCTTGGCGAGAGAGATCGCCGCATGAAAGTTATGGCTGACAACAATGCAAGCCGACATGCCAAGTGATCGGACACGAGTGAGCAGATTCCGGGCCAATGCTTCTGGCGGACCGAAGAGGGCTCCCGTCCCCGCAATGTCGATGACACAGAGAAATGCAGTATCTTCACTCTTATCCTCGACGCGCGGAGAGAATCCGCCCGCGCATTCGAGGAGCACTGACTTTGTCGCGACCTCTTCTTTTTGCAGCCGGGCCAGTACCGTAACAGCGGGAAATGTCTCCACTTCGACACGGGTCATACCGCGAGCCAAACCTATACTGCGTGCCTTCCTCGTAAGAGAGCAGACCTGTTCTAGTGGAGGTGCGCCCTCCATGACTACGCATGGCTTGTCTCGCAGTTCCGTTCTCAACCGCAGTAATGCCTGCGCAGGAAACTCTTTCGCATACAGACACGCGTACAGTTCGGCAGGCTTGCTCATCGCGGACCTGCCCATGTAGTTCGACTCTGCCAGGTTGTTGTGGTCGCGCGTTGTGGTGGCTTGCGCAGCGAGATGACGTTTGTGGGAAGCTGCGTGAAGCGACGGCGTACAACTTCAATCTCATGCTCGATGCCGGTGAATACTGTGGTTTCATCACGGCGTGCATTCCCCGGCTGTAACCGCAACAACAGCTCGACACTGCTTTTCGCGCAAGAGTGCTGCGTGAGAAGCAGGATGCTGGCCTGTGTTTGCTCAGCAACAGTTCGATATCGAAACCATGTCGCCAAAGGCACCCGCGATGCGTGTTCAGGTGCGATGCTGCCTATGTCGAAAATGATTGCGCTGAATCCGCCTCCCCGTAAAAGCAGATCGGTTGTACGGAGTGCCTGCTCGATCCGCACCCAAGGCTTGCTGGGAAAAGCTGTTGTCCTGCGGCGCTCCATTGCGATCTTCTGTGCGTTAGGCTCGGAGGTCTCCTTTTCCGGTCGCTCTTTTCGCTGCGGCTCGGCATAGCGCGGAGCAAATACTTCCGGTTTCAACAGGCCGCTAACAGCATCAGAGAGTCCTTTGACCTCGTTGCGTGGGTGCGACCCGAACCCTCCGCCGTGTAGTCCCTTCTTGGTTGGTGGTGGAACCATGTATTTCGCTGGAAGAGAGAACGTTCGTTGCGCTGGTGGTCTTGCCTCGGGCATAGTTTGTACTCCGCAACGCACCCAGAGAAGCCGAGACAGATCCACGCCCACTGCTGCCGCCGACTCTGGATCGAGAGTGTCGGATACATCGATCCAGGCGCACACCTTTTCTGCCTGCGTCATTTGAGCAAGAAAGGAGAGCGCAAAGGAAGTTCTCCCGGAGCATTCTGGGCCGACGACCTCCGTAATGGCTCCCAGAGGCAGCCCGCCTTCTAGCAATTCATCGATGGTCTGAATTCCTGTAGCGGCAACGGGGCATATGACTCGTGGCGCAGACGTAAGCGCCGAAGGAATCCGGTTGGCGAGGTCGGTCTCGATCTGGCGGCGAAGTAGGGTGGCGGAAGACATATAACTATATTCGCCTTATGTTCGCCTTGCAGATGAGAGCTGTCAATCAGGCTCTGCCGCAATCTCAGTGCAAACAATCAATTTTTCGTTGAAAATAAGAGGGTTATTTCTTCAAAAAATCTGTCACCCGTCGTAGATCATCCTGAAAAATCTTGGTATCTCGCTCCCGATCTTCGTCCGTCCTGGCGCGGAGGATGGCGGACGGATGAAGGGTGGCATGATCGGCGGAAAGCCGTCAGCCTATTGGACCTTGCCATGCGACGATTCGGAGGCAGGTGGGCTAGCCTATTCGAGAGCCAACTGACGAGAAGAGCGTTTCTAGCTACTTGTGTGAGCCCGTGAAGTTTGACCGGAAAATCTAGGTTCTAACTATACAGCCTAACTGTACAGATAAACTGTATATATGATATGCTCACGCTATGAGCAAGAGGTGGCCCCTCCCCCAGTTCGAAACCGCGTCGGATCTCGCTGCACAAATTCGGACCATCCTGAGCAGGCTGAAGCGTCGGCTGCGTGAGCAGGGAGGGGGAGGTGATCTGACGCCATCTCAGATCTCCGTCCTCCTTCGTCTTGAAAAGGATGGTGCTGCTACGGTGTCGAGCCTGGCTCGCGCAGAGGGAATGCGCCCTCAATCGATGAGCTCCATCGTCACCTCTCTGCAGGATGCTGGCTTGGTAAGCAGTTCCTCCGATCCGAACGATGGCCGGCAGACTCTGATGTCGCTCAGTAACAAATGCGAGAAGTTGCTTCGGGAGAGCCGCGCTGCGAGGCAGGATTGGCTCACCACCGCGATCCTGCAAAAGCTCTCCGCTCGGGAGCAACAGCAGCTCTCTGCAACTCTCGAGCTGCTTAGCCGGCTTGCCGAAGATGGACCTCTTTCGTGAGCGATGGTTCCAATCGCCAATCACATCCCCAGGAGACTAATTGAATGCCAGTCACAACAATCGACGATAAAACAGCTCTTATCGTCGTCGACCTTCAGAAGGGCATCGTCAACCCGCCCTCTATCCACCCGATCTCCGATGTCATCGAGCGCTCCTGCGCGTTGATCGATGCCTTCCGGCATCATGGTCTGCCAGTTGTACTCGTCAATGTGGCAGGTGGTGCTCCCGGGCGCACGGAACAGCCGCGACGTCATGCGACGTTGCCCGAGGGATTCACCGACTTGCTCCCGGAGCTGAACAAGCAGCCTGGCGACATCGTGGTGACCAAGCGGACATGGGGCGCATTTCCGGGCACGGATCTTGAAAGCCAATTGAAAGCGAAAGGCGTCACGCAGGTTGTCCTTGCTGGCGTGGCTACCGGAACCGGCGTGGAAGCCACCGCACGTCAGGCGTATGAGCATGGCTTCAACGTCACGCTTGCGATCGACGCCATGACGGATACGCGTCCTGAGTCGCACGCGTACAGTCTTTCTCACGTTTTCCCTCGTCTCGGAGAAATCGGTACAACCCAGGAAATTATCGATCTGCTAACTAAAAGGAGCTCTAACCAATGAACTGGCCTCATCTCGTTTCGTGCTTCTTCGGCGGCATCTTTCTGGCAAATGCTGTTCCACATTGTGTCAGCGGCATGATGGGACGGCCGTTCCAGAGCCCCTTCGCAAAGCCCCCGGGGCAAGGACTCTCTTCCTCGACCGTCAACGTTCTCTGGGGATTTTTCAACGCGGCCATCGGCTACATGCTTTTGCTGCGTGTCGGACTCTTTGACGTGCGATCGACGAGCAATGTCCTCGTGCTTGCGGTAGGGGCGCTGCTTATCGGTCTTTTCTCCGCCCGGCACTTCGGCCAGTTTCATGGAGGCAATACGCCAGGAAACTGATGAAGAATCCCCATAGAACTTTGCCGGGCGCCTTCCGTGCCTTGAGGAACTTCAACTATCGGGTGTGGGCAGCGGGTGCCCTGGTGTCCAACATTGGGACATGGATGCAGCGCATTGCCCAGGATTGGCTCGTGCTCACGCAGCTAACGAACCACGATGCCTCCGCCGTTGGTATCGTCATGGGCTTGCAGTTTGCTCCGCAGCTGCTTCTGTTGCCGTGGACAGGCCTCGCGGCGGATCGCTTCAATCAGCGCAAACTCCTGATGCTTACGCAGGCGACGATGGGCATACTTGCGCTGATCCTGGGAGTGCTTACGATCGAAGGCGTCACCCAACTCTGGCACGTGTATATGTTTGCATTTCTGTTTGGTTCTGCTGCGGCGCTCGATGCTCCGGTACGGCAGACTTTTGTAGCGGAGCTCGTGGGTGACGAGCATCTTCCGAATGCAGTGGCGCTCAATTCCACATCCTTCAATGTCGCTAGGATGATCGGCCCCGCGCTAGCCGGTCTTCTTATCGCGAAGGTTGGCACTGGTTGGGCGTTTCTGCTCAATGGGATATCGTTTGTCGCCGTTCTGATTTCCATGTCTTTATTCCGTGTCTCAGAGCTACAACCGAGCGTTAGAGCCACGCGCGCACCAGGTGGATTCATGGAAGGTTTCCGCTACGTTTGGGGGCGCTCAGACCTCAGAGCCATCATGATCATGTTGTTTCTCATCGGTACGTTCGGGCTGAACTTCCCGATCTTCATCTCGACGATGGCTGTCAAGGTATTTCACTCTGACGCGAAAGGATTCGGGCTACTTTCCTCCATCATGGCGGTTGGTACGATTTCGGGAGCCTTGCTCGCCGCTGGTCGGGACAAACCTCGATTCGGTTCCTTATTCAGCGGCGCGGCTGTTTTCGGTATCGGATGTACACTCGCTGCGCTGTCTCCCGGCTATTGGTGGTTTGCCGGCTCTTTGGTGGTGATTGGTGTCGCCGCTTTGACGCTCACAAACACGACGAACAGCATGATGCAGCTCTCTACAGAACCTGCAATGCGCGGGCGAGTCATGGCACTCCGTCTGGCTGTTGCACTCGGCGGTACACCGATCGGCGCACCCATCGTCGGCTGGGTCGCCAATCACTTCGGCCCGCGCTGGGCGCTTGGAGTGGGCGCAGCATCGGGATTCGCTGCCGCTATCGTGGCCGTTCGGGTTCTGACGCAACGAACAGAATCCATACCCGAAAACGAGCCACGTCAAATTTGAGCGAAGTGAAGAGGCAGCCTGAAGTCAGATCAATAACAGTAAGTCAGCTTGTAGGAAGAAATTCGGCTACTTCAATGAGTGACTCGGCGATTTGTCGTAAATTCAGAATCGCACCTGGTGACAGTAATAATGCGAACGGGCGGTATTCTGAGATGTCGGGAGTGAAAATCTCAGGCAGTTGATGGAGGCGGATCGTGGAAGGTGCGTTTGATGTCATCGTAGCCGGCCTCGGCGCGATGGGAAGCGCTACGGCTTACCACCTCGCGAAGCGAGGTGCAAAGGTGCTGGGCTTAGAGGCTCGTACTGCAGCCCACGATAAAGGGTCGTCGCACGGAGAGTCTCGCATCATTCGGCAGGCCTACTTCGAGGACCCTGCTTATGTTCCGCTCGTGCTGCGGGCTTATGAGCTTTGGGAGGAACTGGAAGCTGAAAGCACCGAGGACCTGCTGAACATCACAGGCGGCGTTGCCATTGGGTCATTACAGAGCGGCCTAATTACAGGATGCTTGAAGAGTGCCCATACGTATGGGCTCGCACATGACTTGTTCAATGCGAATGAGATCAAGCGGCGGTTTCCTCAGTTTGCCCTGGCGGAGGATGAGGTAGCGTTCTACGAAGAGAAAGCTGGCTACCTAAGGCCCGAAGAATGTATCAAGCAGCATTTACGGTGCGCATCGAGGCGAGGAGCAGACCTTCGTTTCGAGGAGCCCATCCTCTCATGGACTGCTTCTGAATCGGGAGAGGGTGTAAGCGTCATTACTGAAAATCAAAGCTACCAAGCCAAATCCTTAGTCCTTTCGGTGGGGCCTTGGATGAATGAACTTGTTCCAGACCTTCCAGTCCCCCTGACCGTCTCGCGCCGAGTCATGTTTTGGCTTCGCCCAACTGCCCAACTTTCTGCTTTCGACAAGAAGGCTTTCCCTATTTTTCTATGGAAGCCAGAGCAGGGCCCGTTGTTCTACGGTTTCCCGCGAATCGATGAAATCGGCGATCCGAAGGTCGCCATTCACTCCGGAGACGAGGATTGCACTCCGTCAACGATTGACCGGAGTATCCATCCACGGGATGTAGCGGCAATCCGATCCGCAATCGAATTCAGAATTCCGGCACTAAACGGAGAGGTTTCTCGCGCCGTCACCTGCATGTACACCATGACACCTGATGAGCACTTCATCATCGATGCCCATCCACGGCATCCCCAGGTCAGCATCGCCGCAGGTTTTTCAGGTCATGGATTCAAATTTTCTTCGGTCGTGGGCGAGATACTCTCTGATCTCGCAACCACACGAAACACTTCACACAATATCGGTCTCTTCTCAGGTTCCCGTGTCCGTCTCCAATAATTCAAAGTTGACCGCGAAGTCGGCTAGCATTTAAGCGCCTGCTTGGATTATGGCTGATCCTCACTGGTGCTAACAAGGCAAAGCGCGTTTCCAGAACCACTACGCCAAGACGTTAATCAGGCGCGATCGGAGCTGCTCCAATAGCCGTCGGTATCAGCATAGGAGTCACCAACTTCCAGTATTCAAGTATGTATGGTGGAGTTTGCCAATACCCGATGTCGTGCCCGAACGGGAATTAAAATGCATCGTGTAACGCAGGAACATTTGAAAAGGCGCCACCCTGTCCCTATGATTACATTAGCAATGCGTTCACAGTTGTTAGGAAGGGTACTACTAAGTCATGTTATGGCTTCGGCAAGGCCGTTGAATCGAACACCCCCGTTAACTATCAGTAAAAGGTACCGTGATGAAAAAATATCTATGGATCCTTGCTTTGGGAGTAGCCGCTGCTGGCGCGGCTGCCGCGTTTGTGCCGCGCCATGCAGGAGAATTCACCATCGTAACCCCGTCACAAACCCGCTATATTAGAACCGATCTCGTCTCCTTCTGGGTGGTTCTTATTGCATCGGCAATAATCAGCGCAGTAGTTAGGATAAAGTCTCGTCGTTAAAAATGTTCACTCAGATTGGGGTCGTCCGCTCAAAGAGTTCCTCCAGTGACGCGTTCATATAGTACAGCTCTACGCTCGCGCCCAAAACATGAGGCTCTGTTCTGCGGCCCTCGTCCAGGTTCCCCAATTCACCACAACGCTTTGCCCAAGGGACGGGAGACATTTCGTCAATTGCCATTGCGAAGCTTCGATTCTCGCACGCTGAGTCTCATCGTGAAGATTGATGGAAAGGCCGTTCATTCAATCATCTGCGTACATCCGCGCAACAGCACGACACTGTTCAATCTGACAAGCAAGTGTCAGTCTTTAGCCGATCCCGACAGTCCGCAAATGATAGACAATGTGGTGCCGCTCTTACTAACTCCATTGAAGAAAACGCTCATCAATTCGACGTTATCCCTTAGTCTGCTTCCCTTATGGTTCTAAAAACGGCGCCCATTCTATATTGATATATACGGCGCCTCCCGACTCGCAGGCTCGGCGCCCGGTTCCCAACCGCTGTCTTAGGATACTGACTTAAATATCGAGGCAGTAAGTGCTACTTCATCGCTCTGGGTAGGGCCATAAGGTGTCTATAAAAGTTCGTACTGCCGTTGAATCTGATCTCGAAGTAGTGGTTTCAATACTTCATGAAGCAGTTAATTGGCTCAGCGAAAAAGGGATGCCTTTGTGGAAATTGTCGGATTTCACTATAGAAGCGATGAAACCAGCGATTGATTCGGGACAATTGATAGTCGCCGAAAGGGATGGGAAAGTCGTTGCAAGCGTGCTTAGACAGTGGGAGGATCCACTTTTTTGGCCCGATAAGGAGGAAGGCCAAGCGGTCTACATTCACAAATTAGTTGTGAGACGTTCTGGTGCTGGCCAAGGTTTTAGCAAAGCTCTAATTGATTGGGTCGCTAATGACGCCGCAACACGAAGCCGAAAGTATCTTAGGCTCGACTCCGCGCCTCGACTAGCACTGCTCAAAGTTTACGAAAAAATTGGGGTTTGCTCTCATTGATGAATGTCAAGTCGGAACATTCACAGTTGCACGCCTCGAAAAGAAGGTATTTAGTTACATCAAACGAAGCAAAAGTTTTGGTTTGATCAACCAAGAGAGGCCGCTACCACCAACGAGCGCGCTCAGCAATTTTTCACAAGAGTTTTTGGGGTGCAGAAAACTCCCATTTCTCGCATGCTGGGACCCAGATTTCCGTCGACCGTTATTTTTGATCCCCTGCTCAGATTCCAGGAAACCTTTCACCGGGCTTTTGCCTTGAGATAGGAGCGTTTAGTCTGAGCAGTTTTCCGTTGCACGGTGTCTAACTCTCTATGGGTCGGCTCTGGCTCCTCCTCGCGCTCTTAGCTTCATCCCCCTGCCCCGCACAGGTCACTGGGACCTTTTCGCTCGAGAAGTTCAGCTTCGCACCTGGCGAGCCCGTCTTTCTCTCCCTCACGCTTCACAACTCAGGCAAGGAGCCAGAAGAGGTAACCGCTGCAGACCCATACTCCTTCTGCTCCGGCTACAAAATTCGCATCATCCGTGACGCGGCCCCAAAGCCTGCGTGCTTTCAAGGCTATGGCGGCAGCTGTATGTCGGGAGTGCTTTCACTTGCACCAGGCGCGTCGCACACCGAGCGGCTCCTGCTTAACTACCGGAACAACTCGCAAGGAGATCTCAGCACCCCGGTAAGTATCATCGGCGATTACACCGTGGATGCCTCGCGCGAGATTGCTTACGCCCCACCCGGGCAGAACTCCCGGGTCTACACCGCACCTGATCACAGCGAAGCGCATCAGATGTTTCACCTCCGCGTGGACGACGCGCTCGAGCTTTCTCCAAGCGTCTACGCCCCCTATATCCAGCAACTTAATTCCAAAGACGACCAGGTCCGCCGCGAAGCAGCACGCACTCTCGCTACTTTCGCTCCGCCCGCACTCGAACCACTGCTGCTTACCTTCGCCACCTCGAAGGACTACGTACTCAAGCAGTTCGCTCCACTCGCGCTTGCCAACCTGTCGACTAAGGCCAGCCTCGCCGCGCTCGCCCAGATGCTCCTCGATGCCAATCCCGGCACCTATGAATATATGAAGGCGGCCGAGAACCTTGGCAAGACTCACGACCCGGCCTGGTTCCCGCTGCTCCTCGAAGTCGCCGATCAACACGGAGCCATGTACCTCATCTATGCCGCCGAAAGTGGCGGCGAGGCAGCAATTCCCGCTCTCCTCACCCGTCTGCACACCCCAGATGCCAACACTCGCGACGCTGTGATCAACGCTCTCGGCCACACCGGCAGCCGCGCGGCCGTTCCACTCCTGATCAGCATCCTAGGATCACAGTCTAAAGATGAAGATGGACTGAATACCACCATCTCCGCCAACGTGGCTCTCAGGCAGCTCACCCATGTCTATGCCGAACAAGGCCCCGGCGACGCTTCGATCGCAAGCTGGCACAGCCGCTGGCAAAACTGGTGGCTCACCTCCGGCCCGACCGCCACCATCTACAAGCCCTCTGAGTGCGTCACGGATACAAAACTTCCCTAGCGCGCTCCGATGTCAGACATGCGGCCGCAAGATTTCCATTAGCCGAGTTGGGGGAGAAGATTAATATGCTCGTTGATTATTCTCTCTTATCTATGCTGACGCCGGTGGGAAGAAGGGGTGGCCTCGGCCTCGCGGGTCTTGCAATGTGGATGGCTTTGGGGCAATTTCAACAGGTAAACCGCATGCTAGATGACTGGCAACACACTTTCGACGAATAGGACAATTCACATGTATACGAAGAGGACATCGTCACCATTGTAGCGATGACGATGAAGAGCGATTCGGTCGCGTTCTAACAATGACAATAGGTCATAAAGCTTGTTGCTTATCGGGAATCGCCATCCGATGGTGTTTCTCATACGAAACGCTCATCGCGAGTTGTGACCGCTTTTCGGCTTTTAGAATTCACTGATTCCCGTAGCCTCTAGAGGGTGAAGAAGGAGTGCTTCCCAGACTCTAACGCGCTTGATTGCAATACTTAATTCACTCCAACAAATTCGCTCGTGCAGTAAGATCGTTTCGCTCTTATCTCGACCGAACCTATCATGTGCCAACCATAAGTCTGAAAGGGAGCTTGACTCAGAATCAAACTCAATTCAGCATTTGACCGACGAGAGAACTAGGTTCAGATCTGCAGTATTCTCAGCTGCACTGATGAAGACACCAAAGAAAGGATCAGCCGTGCTCTCGGTTCGTCGAAGCAGTAGCAAATGCAACTCTCTCATTTGGCGACACGGTGTCTCTACCCGGCAGAGCTGGGAGAACGCAGAGTCTCGAAGATCATCCCGGCTTGCACGGGAGTAAGAGGTACTGGTCGACCCAACGAGCACGAAGCAAATGCTATCAGTGTTATGATCCCGGCATCATTTTTAGGATCCTGTGCACGGTTCCTAAAAATGACGGCATCAAACCTCAATACGCAGGAGGATGTTAGAGATGACTTCTAGAAGAAATATTATAGGTGGGCTATTTTTTGCTTGTATAGCCCTACCATCATTTGCTCAACAAGCTCCACCGACACCTTCATCCATGGCATTCGAAGATTTCGCTGGTGGCCCCTCGCTTAAAGAAGTCGCGCACGACTCACGATATGCCCTGACTAAGAAGATCCCTTCGACCTTACTGCCAGCGCTCCCAAGCCTCGCCGACCCATCGACGGTATCCGGTGCGCATTACTTACTGAAAGGTGACTTGACAGCCGGTTCTTCTACCGAGAGCAGAAATTCGTATCCGTCGCAGTTCCTGGTATCACAGGCTTCAATCTCAGACGCCGCCGTCGTAGGCACAATCATTTCTCAGGGCGAGAGTCAGCCTTTACAGGATGGCACTTTCTTATATACACCTCTTCGTGTTGATGTTGGCGAAGTGCTCTTTGACAAAACGCATCATCTGTCGAAAGGCAAGGAAATCACGGTTGTTCGTCCCGGCGGTTCAGCCGTCATTGACGGAGTTACTGTATTTGCGCTCGATCCGGGCTTTGCTTGGCAATCCGTAGGTGGGAGATATGTATTCTATCTTCACCGGGTACCCGGAGAAAAGAATGTGTTTCGGATTTATGCGGGTGGTTCCTACAAGCTCGCGCCTAACGATGTGGTCCAGCCGGACATGCTTGAGAAAAATATACCTTTATCCGATTCGCTGCGCGATCATGGCCGTTTTCTCACCGAAGTAACGGACGCCTTTAAGAAGGTGCCAATCAAATGAGATCCTTACGTACGATCAGCGCAATCTGCTTGGCCCTATTGCTCTCGTGTATAGCCTACGTCTTTACTCGGGTTGACGCTCAGACTTCTAACTGCACTACCCCTACGCCTGCCTCTGGCAAGAAGTGGGGAGGACCCAAACAAATTCAAGTTTATATCGACCCTACACTCGCATACACCGCGTCCCATCAAGTCGATTGCCCAGGCCCATATTGTCATACCATTACGGCAGAACTGACAGTAAGTGGGCTCCAGGCGGCGGCTGCGGGCAATTGGAACGCTCTGAATGGAGTCGGTTATACCTTTACGATCACTCAAAATCCGTCTCAAGCAAATATACAAATTCTGAACAAACCTAGCGGGGCTGTCGACGCCACCGGCACATCGCGACTCGCTGTTTCACGCTATACAGCAAGCCCATCCGACCCCAATTTGATCTTGACTGGTGAAATAGATATCAATCTGCAGTATCGATCACCCGCTCTAAACAATAACTTACAATACGATCCATCTCAATACAATTTCGACGCCTCTGCTGCTACGAACGCCGCAGGCGGAATGATGATACGTGTCGGCGCTCATGAAATAGGTCATGTAATGGGCCTAGACCATCCTTCCGATCAGGCTTCTCAGGTGCCGGGAGCAACGGTCATGAATAGTTCTGTTGGGACAAACGACATAGGAAACAATGTCGCCTTTGGTCCGACTGATTGCGATCGCAGCACTCTAGGCAGAGTATATGGTGTCACACCGGTTCTAGGCGGGGGAGGAGGTGGCGGAGGAGGAGGCACCACCCCGCCACCAACGTATCCATATCCTGGAAACCCACCTTGCTGGACCCTCCCCGGAGGGTGTGGGACAACAGGTGGAAGCGGAGGAAGCAGCGGAGGTGGCGGCGAAGCGTGACCTTTAATCTACGCAAGATTGGCAGCCTGAGCTCTCACCGGCTTCGGCTGCCGTCGGTGCATTTCTGCTTGTTTCTCATTATCATCGCTTGGAGTTACGGAAATTCCTTCATTCAGATGAATACGGATGTTTGCGCTCGGGGTAATTGTCCTTTGCGAGTGGTAATTAATAATTTCACAATAGAACCAGAGTTCGTAAGAGCTTTAAGGGCGGCCTCATCCCTAGTCCACTCCTACGGCAAGTCACGCAGAGGTGATAAACAATGACCGAGGCGGAGCAAGCTTTCTCCTTAGTCCTGTCTCTATTCGGTCCGATTCTCAATCACGGTAATGTTGGGATTACGCTAATCACCACCGCGTTGTTATTGTGCCTGTTGTTTCTTAGCTCCCCTCACCCGCCTAATTTGGATGCTCCAATGGCTGATTGGATCGTGCTCGGCTATGGCCTATCACGATCTCTAGAGGTTCTCTTCGCGGCTCCCAATCAGTATGCGTATTCAATTGCGATAGTATCCACCCTAAGCGTTCTGACCTATGGAACGGTCCGAGTCGGAGCTCATGTCGGTAAGTTCTCTCATATAGCGGCGTATGTTTCAATCTTTGGGGGTTTCTATGCGTTAGTTGGTCTCCTAGGGTTCTCGTCGGCTCTTGACACCTATAAAGAGGTTTTTGGAGTCAACACCTCCCTGTTTAAGCTTCAAGTGAGCACGGTGTTGAACGAAAACGGGAGGCTATTTTCTTTCATGCTCTATGGGGTAGCAGCGCTTCTCAATGTAAATCTGGTGACGAACTCAATCTTACGGAAGCAGGTAGCTCAAATACTTCTCCACGTAACGTGCGCATTGTTGTGCCTATTTTGTGTGTTACTTTCAGGCTCGAAGGCACTGCTCCTAAGTGTAGGCGGCGGCCTCCTCGCCATAGTAATATTGGCGCTGCACCATAAGAGTCATGTAGTCAAGCGTGTGCTTCTTGTTAGCTGTCTACCTCTGAGCGCGCTAGTCGTGTTAGGGATTATTGGCTTGGAAGCACGTTCTAGAGCACTCACTCCTCTTTATTTTTTCTCACAAAACTCGCAGTCGATAAGTGCGCACAACAGGTGGCTGTCTGCGAAAGCAGAAGGGATAGCTGCGCTGCAACATCCTCTAATCGGAAATGGTATCGGCGATCCGCGTTTGCTTACGCCTTCACTTCGAGATGATCGCCATTTTCGTGGGTCTGCATTCAACATAGCCATAGAGTTGATCTACCAGCAGGGCATTACTGGCTTTCTTTTGTATCTGGGCCTCTTGCTGTCTGTTTGGTCAAGCATAAAAAAGGAGTGGTCCAGAAGCGTCGAAACGATGTCGTTAATCAGTGTGACCCCACTCATAGTTTTCTTCGTGACATACACATCTTTCGATTCCCACGTATTATCAGACCCAAATGCTGGTCCATTCATCGCCGGAATAAGCGGCTTGATAGTAAGTGTGACGTGCGCAGGTTAAGGGATCACGCCGTCGAACGTCGGGATCCTCGAAGACAGCTACCATTGCACCAGCAAATTTTCTATGTAGGATTCTTGCTCGTCGCAATTCTGGGTGGTCGTTTTACCTATAAGGAGGCGGAATTCATGGGCAAGCAGGAGGCGGCGGTCACCCTGCTCTTGCGAAACGACGAAGCAGCCTACGATCGGTCACGGATATCCGACTTTCCCCCCAACGATGTGTATATGCAGGTCTTAGATTCACTTACGCAGATCCCTCGCGTTTCATTCTCAGATCAGCAGATTTTAGATATGTGTTCAACGACCCACCACTCAGCCGAGAACTACGGTCGTCTTCCTTGGAACGACGGTAAGGTTGCGCGTGACGATTCCTTTCAGGATCCGCAAATTATCGCCAACATTGCATGGTTTACATGGAAAACTCAGGGACCAAAGATCGCCTACTCTCGATTTATGCAGCATCGTGCCAGCTGGCACTCGACAGAGGAACTTGTCACACATTTATGTCTAGCTACAGCGATCGGGGACGACGTAGCTGTCGCGGAAGTGCTGCCTCAGATAATAGAACATAGCCCCCGCTTCATATTTTCTGTGTTGGGCGAACGATACCGATCCGATCATGAGCGTACGTTCATGACTGCGATATCAATCGCTAAGGATCATTTCCACGAGCAAAGAGACGGGCGCCGAGATCGAGAAGGTGCGTTGAAGGCGGCAGCATCCCTCGCTGTGTTGGAACTCTATCTGGGGCGCATTCAGGATGCTGATGCTGATGTACGACTGGCTCTAGCTTCACTCCCTGATCTAGCAGGTGCTTGGCTCACGTTGGCGGAGATTGAAGCAGTTGAAAATAATGACAGCGAATCCGTCATTCGTGATCTGCACAGAGTAGTTCTTCTAAATCCCGATGACCCCGTTGCGCGTGAGGCGTTTGCCTTGAGCAACGATCAAATACTTGATTTACACGGACAACAGATATGGTCGGACCATGCAAACCAAGTATCACGTTTCTATCACGTCAGGCTGATTGTTCGTAACGACGTTGTACCCAGTTCTCTTACCTTTCTAGACCAGTATGAACCCTCGCAAACGTTAATCATGGCTGGGAGAATGAAGAGAGCCACGAATTGATTGCGCAATTTACTGCAGCCCATGTTGAGGACTGCATTACGAGATGTCCGTCATTAATCATCACAAGCTGAAGGTTCTTTTTAGCCGGCCCAGATAAGTCTGGCGGCGGCCAACCCCGATAATTGTCCTGCACCGTAAGGTCTGCATAAATCAGCGTGGGCACAGATGCTATAACCCGGCAGTCGTCTAGCTGACTGCGTGATGCGCCGACTAGGAACATATGCAGTTGAGACGGCGCAATCCAGTCTCTGTACACGAATGAAGCAGTTACGGTACATGCCCGACTGATTCCAGCGCTGAACCCTAGCACCGCTACCGGAGCATCCTTTGTCAGTGAAATGTTACGCGCCTTTATCAGTGCCATAAGTCTCTGCGCGATATCGTCGGACGCGCTCGTGTCTGGGTAGTCGACTGTCACGAAGCAAGCTCCTTCGTCTACGACAGCTTCTACTTCGGGTTGCCATACTGGAAGTTCCCTGACGTTGGCTCCATGCAATCGGATCACCAAGGAGCGGCATGGCCTATGTGGTGTCCATAGGTAGACGGGGTAAGGATGATTTGTGACCCTCTCTATCTGCGTATGGGCGGTAACGTTTGTTTCGCCACGAGCAAGCACGACCGGGCTACCTTTCGGGTAAGCCAGTGATAGAAGTATTGGAGGCGAGGAACCTCGACGAGTAAAGACCAGTCGATGAGGTCCAATCTGGCCCCTAATGTTATCTACATAGCCTTCTGTTATTCTCTTCAATCTTAGCGAGTGTAGATCTAAGACAGAAATCATAGTCTTTCCGGCTGCAAAGGTTTCGACAGCTAACTTGGCGCCTCCATCAATAGCAAGTGGGGCTTCAAGTCGCCTATTGAAGTGGACTGATCGTGTCGGAATACCTAGTGTTGTCATCAACGTGATAGTGGTCCCATTATCATCTTTGCTCAAGACCAAAAGACCGTGTGAATTGAAAACAGGCGTGACCGAATAGGCATCCCGCGGAAGTTCTGTCACGAAAAAGGGAGGAGAGGCGGACGCCTCTTCCATCCATAGAAGTAGCTGTACCTCCTGATGGATACCTGTTCGGTCTACTGCGTAGAGTTTGTCAGGCGTTGTCCACGCGAGCGAAGCGGGTCTATGAAGCATGAATGTTCGGATGGAAAGGAGTTGCTCATCTAGGAGGACGAGATTGGACCCGTCGGAGAAAGCGAGAGCAGTTCCTGTTCTATTCCAAACCAGATGAGCCTCAGCACGCGCGTGGAATGCTGGGACAACTCTGATCTGGAAGTGTGTTGTTGATAGAAGAAGCACACTACGCTCGATTATGTGCGGGGGCTGCAGAAAGACGACTATGACATCGGAGTTAGGTGACCACAACGTGTGCGTAATAGCTCCGATGAGCGTATACCGAACTGCAGGAAACCTCGCGACAGGCTTCAATGAAAGAACAGATACATCGGATTCGGCATCGCTTTTGAAGAGAACAATGTTCCCATTCGGGGAAACGCTAAGGGGGATCTTATACAAAGGCGTTTTGCATGATGCATGAACCGCTGAACAAAACGTGCTCGAGAGCAATATCATGGTCAACAGTTGGGCTATAGACGTCCTGATTATGCGCAGATACAACATTGGGAAACCATAACATCTCTTCGACTCTTGATCTGCGGTTGACTTGTGCCGATGGCGATCGGCGACATACAAAAACGACCATGGAAGTCAATTAGGTTAAAGAATTGTCCTCATGGTCGCCACGTATACGTCCGCCAGATTGCACATGGAGGAGGGTGCGGCGACTAAGGTAAAAGTGAATCGCTCTTCGAGCACTCTGTTGGGGAGGAGGTGGGATATTACCACCGGAGGATCTTAGCGGGAGGGGCATCCGAAATTGCTCCGGTCCTGACCTCTTTGGGAGAGGGCCGACTCCACATTGAATCTAAATTGGCGACTCTATCAAAAGTCTAAGTACCTATAAATATTCTCTCTCATCTATGCTGACGCGAGTGGCAGAAGGGGTGGCCTTATTCTCGCGGGTCTTGCAATCTGGATCGCAATGTGACAATGACAATAGATGATAAAGGGCTGTTGCTTATCGGTCACCGATGGCCAAAGCGTTGCTTATACGAAACGATTCTCGTGAGTTGTGACCGGCTTTTCGTCTTTCCGAATTCACGCATTCCCGCAGCCTTTAGCGGGCGTAGAAGAGTGCTCCCCAGACTCTAACGCGCTTGATTGCAATACTTAATTCACTCCCACCAATTCGCTCGTGCAGTAAGGTCGTTTGCCCTTATCCCGACCGGACACATTATGTCCTAACCATAAGTCTGAAAAGGAGCTTGACTCAGAATCGAACTCAATTCAGCATTTGGCCGACGAGATAACTAGGTTCAGATTTGCACATTCTCTGCTTCACTGCATCCCGCTCCCCAGCAACGTGTAGCCGCGATTCCAATTGAAAAGCTTTAACGACGTCACACGAGGTACGGTTATGAGCGTGTGTTTTTCGCGGTTCTTTTATGCGAGCATCATTTCGATTGTCTCGTTCACTTCTCTCACCTACGCACAGCAAAATCCAACGCTGTCTCAACCATTGGCCCCTCCTTCAGGAGTAGGCGCGAACCATACCTTCTCGCAGGCATATCGCATCGGCGGTCCAACAACTCCTATCGCGCCCATGCCGCTCGTCGAGCCCTCGATCTTTCCGCTGTTCATCGAAGACAGCGAGATCTCAAGCTTGGTCACATTGATCAATGGCTCCGCAGTGTCCTCTTCCGCAGTGCTAACAATTCGCGACCTGCAAGGAAAGGCTTCCCCGCCGGTCTCGATTCCAGTCGGCGCCCATGCAAAAGTGCAGATCAAGGTGGCAGACCTTCTGCAGAAGGCTGGCGCGCAAATCCGCGTTGGCAGTATCCTCGTAACCCAGGGGCCCGAGCTCAAATCGCCCGCCATCGTCGGCCAACTCACCTTATCGGCGATCACCGCGGCACCCGTAGCTCTTACCGAAGAGGAGCTCGTGATGCCGATGCTCGTCGACTCCCAAGACCTGCGCTCCATCTCCGAATCCGCAACCGACGCTCAATTTGTCGCGGTCACAAGTATGAGCGAGGAGGTACAGCACATCACCGCGCAGTGCTACAAGAAAGGCTCCATCGCAACCAAAACAGCTACCCTTGCGCCCGGCGGGGTCACGCTACTCTATCCCTGCTCCAAGGACTCCCCCCAATTCGAAGGCATCTCGCTCCTCGGCGCGTCGGAAACCTCCGACCCCGCCGGTATCTCCATCCACAGCGACGGTCCCAACGGCGGCTTCGCCGCCTTCGGCCTCGCGCGCCACGTCTCGCCCAACACCAAGGGCTTTCTCGGCTCGCTGCAGTTCATCGACCCGACCTCAATGCACAGCTCTGCGCTCGTCTTTACCGGAGTCAGCGCAGACTACTCGCTCACTCCCGGCGCATATCCGTACTCAACCGAAGTCGCGCTCGCAAATTTCAGCACCGAGCAGAGTCACGTCAAGATCGCCTTCCACAAGACCGACGTCAACGGCAGCGTCTCAACGACAACGAAGGACATCGTCCTCGCCCCGCAGTCCTCCATGCAGGTGCCACTCGGCCAACTCGGCATGAAGGCCGGCGAGGTCGGCTCGGTGATTGTCTCCAGCGACCAGCTGCCCGGCGACTTAATGGCCAAGATCCTCTCCGGCTCCGATTCGGCGCCCAACCAGCTCGAACAACTGGCCAAGGATGGCCTCGACGAACGCAACGGCGGAGCGCACCCATGGACCCTTCAGGACAGCGCCCGTTCCGACCTCGTCCTCTTCAACCACTCCTCGCACACGGAGCCGTTCAACATCTGGATCACCACCGAAGACGGAGCTCAGTGGAATAAGTCAGTGCGGCTTGCGCCATTCGAAACTCGAGTCGTCTCCATCAATGACCTCATTCGAAACAAAATCGCCGACAGCCACGGCCGAATCCTGCGCGCCACCGCCTCGAGCGGTAGCGTAGTCTGGCAGACCCCTGTCCCAGGAACTGGATCAGGCCACGTCCTCATACGCAACGAAGCAAATGCCTCAGGCGAAAGCTTCAGTTGCGGGATCTACAGCTCCATTTGCGGCAGCGAGTTTACTCCAGACACCACTCTATACACGGTTGGTCAAACTGCCCATTTCGGTAACCTGGATGCCGAAGTATGTTTGGCGAGTTCTCCTAACGCGTGCTCAGGGACATTAGTGGGAACCGGTAATGACTTTGATTATATCTGGCAAAGCTTAACACCCAATATCGCAACAACGTCTGGCTATGTGTCCTCAAATTCGATAGATTTAGCTGCTATTTCTGCCGGTACGGCAAATATCGAAGGTTTTGTTACGGACGGAAGCTGCGCCGCAACCAATGTCTTAAACGTACCGGTTGTAAATCCTACCGCAAACGTCTTCGTAAATGTGTCTGGATCGAAGACAGCTGGTGACAACCTCTTATTTTCAGTGGGTGCAAATACCTGTTCGGAATCCCTAGGTCTAACGGACTGTACAAACTACTGGCTATGGAATGTGGAAGGAAGAGCTATGGTTAATGATGACGCGTCTCGATGGACCGTGACACAATATGTTGCCAATCATGCCAAAGGGATTACCATGGATGCTCAAGGTAATACTGCTGCCTTTGAAGTCGGCTCAGCGTCTTCTCCGTACGAACTTGATGGGACACAGCCCTATACTCCGAACCAAGCGACTCCTGATGCTAACGATCTGTTCTGGATCGACTCCCCTGGCATAGTCAAAGAAGTAAATGGAGCCCCTGTAGACACGGCAATCATGGTGCAAAACTTTATGGATAATGTGTGCAGTGTTCCCTCTCCCTCTACCTGCTACACGTATTACTGGTACGTAAAACTTACGATCTCTGGCGGCGAAGTGATCCCTACAGCATCTTCTGCGGGTTACGGAACGCAATCGTTGAATTTCTGAGGTGAGATATGAGAAATAAATTATATTTTGCGCTATTCCTGATTTGCATTACCCGCCTGTTCTTCGGGCAGGACGAAACAACGAAGGCTCAGCAGCTTCTACGAGAGCTCAAGGCCGGAAATATTGATACGCTCAAGGAACTTACCGAACTTGGCCGAAGTGATCCCGGCGTCAAGGCGTATTTGGCTAGCCAATTGCCGGCGGAGATATCAGACAAACAGCACGGAGCGGTATGGAAAGCAGAAGTCCAACTCGTTGGTGACCTGCGGATGACAGCAGCATTACCGCAACTCGTTAAGCTATTGGTCGACAAAACAGATCAGCCAATACTAACCGGTATGGGGAGATATATGACGATGAAAGACGACCCACCCGCAACAGCCCTGATCGCTATCGGGAATCCAACAGTACCTGCGGTGGCCGAGTTACTGGACAGCGAAGATAGAGCTACGCGGTCTAAAGCCATTAGATTGCTGATCAACATAAATACCAGTGATGCACAAAATGTTTTAGCAATCCATGCTCCAACTGAAAAGGATGCGTCACTCCAATTGCTGATTCAGCAGCACACGAACACTAAGTAGTACCTCATCATCGAAAAAGTACTACTAAGCTACGTGGATTACGGAGAACTAATGTGCGCAATTCCAAAATGGGAGCCTAATTCGAGCACGCGCTTCGGCAAATTCGCTGCTTCTTGTATTGCAGGTTTCTGTTTGCGCTGTAATGGCACTAGCAGCTCAAGACACCCGATTTTACCCACAAAGAGAGATTTGCGGTTCACGACCATATTCACGGAGTTCAACCCGAGTGAACGCCGCGGTTCATGTCTTCGCCGACAGCAATGGCGGATGGTGCGGCACTTTGGCTGGAGGCCGCAAGCTCGTGCCGATCCCGAAACCTACCTCAAAATAATCGGCGACTGGGCCGTCTCGGACGGCACCCGCTGGTGCGCGCATTACCATCAGCCTCAACTACCGAACTTGTTGCCTTGCAATAAGTCCGGCCATCGATTTCTCTTTACCTGAGCAAAGATCGAATATTCCTTCTGGAGGCTGCGGATGTCAGGATCAAATCCAGGTATTTATGATTGCGTCGTAATCGGCGGTGGGCTTTCAGGACTTATTGCGGCTCGCAATCTGCATCGATCAGGGAAAAGTGTTTTGCTCCTGGAAGCACGTCATCGCATCGGTGGTCGCATGCATGGTCAACTTCTGCCATCAGGGCAGTGGATCGATCTTGGTGGACAGTGGGTAGGACCAACGCAACATCGTATTCTGGCGCTGCTCGACGAATATGGCGTACGCCGTTTTCCCTCGCCTGTTCACGGACGAACGGTGCTTGTGTTCAATGGAGAACGTCACGAATTCCGTGGATTATTTCAGGGCTTCCACGAATGTGAAGCGCCAGGTGTAACGGATGCCGAATGGCAGGAAGTTACCGAGGGTTGGGAGCGTTTTCACGCGCTTTCGGAGGCATTGGGTGCGGGACATCCTGTCGCGGGCGAACTAAACCAACGACTTGATAGTGATACCTTTGCGCGTTGGATCGAGGAGAACACGGAGACTGAGTTCGGTCGCTGGTACTTCGCCTATATGGCTCGCGTGGTTGGTTTCATGGGGCCCGCAGAGCCCAATCAGGTGTCGCTTCTGCATGTTCTCTGGGGGCAGAAGTGCGCTCCACAAGCTGAGCACCCAGAGGCAGACCTCATTCATGGTGGAGCTGGACAGGTTCCGGAGAAGATTGCAGCAGAATTGGGAGATCGAATTCGGCTCAACGAACCAGCCTTATTTATCCACCATCACGAGACTGGGGTTGAAATAGAGACAGCCCACAACCGCTTCGCCGCCCGGTTCACAATCGTTGCGACACCGCCCCATCTTGCAGGTCAAATTCGCTACGATCCGCCCCTGCCCGCGTCGCGGCAGCAACTCACCCAACGGATACCGATGGGGTGTCTGGCGAAGATCCTGGTTTCCTACGACACTCCGTTTTGGCGCGAAAAGGGATTAGCTGGAATGGGAATTGGAAACCGACCGTGCATCGAACTGTGTGCCGATAGTTCCGATCCAGAGAGTGGCAAGGGTGTTATCGCGGCCTTCGTCGTGGGAGATCGCTACAAGCGTTGGCGATCTCTCAATGACAACGACCGACGGTCAGCAGTGCTCTCCGACTTTGCTGCTTATTTTGGAGATGAAGCGCTTTCTCCCGTCACGTACGACGAAGCTGACTGGGCCGCTGATCCCTGGGCCGGAGGCGGTTATGCTGCCTTTATGCCGCCGGGAGTGTGGACCAGTTTCGGTGATGCACTCGCTGCACCGATCGGACCCATTTATTGGGCGGGCTCAGAAATTGCGGAACGCTGGGGCGGTTTTTTCGAGGGGGCGTTACTGACAGGTGAAGCAGCGGCGAAGGCGATCATGGCGAAACTTGAAGAGTAATTGTCGGCAGGTTGCCTGGTTTGGAACCGTTGCACTCCCAACTGACTCTCTTCAGCCGTACGGGAACCTCGTAGCAGGGATATGCGTATGCATTCTCATGCTGCTGCGGTTATTCCTTCCATTTCTCATTGCCGCGACGATGTTCTGCCCTGCTCTTGCACAGGACAGAATTGCGATCGTGAACGTTACAGTCATAGACGGAACCGACCGTCCGCCCCGGACAAATGCCACTGTAATTGTCCAGGGAGAGAAGATCGAGGAGATTGCGACCGCGGCACGGAAGCCTCCAGTTGACGCTCGGATCGTAGATGGAAAGGGAAAGTTCCTGATCCCCGGCCTATGGAACAACGACCTCCATGGACCAGCCTACGGCGATGCGAGGGCATCTCTCTTGTCGTTGGTTTCCTATGGGGTCACGACAGTTCGCGATATGGGTGCGCCTCTGGAAGACATCGTGAAGCTTCGCGCCGCGACAGCCTCCGGAACGCTCGTTGGACCCCGTCTGTTCATTGCGGGGCCGCTTATGGAGGGTCCTGTCCCGGTACAGATGCCACTCATCATGGATCTGTTCACGGAAAAGCAGGCGCGCGACGAAGTCGAGAGCCTTAAGCAACAAAACGTAGACCACATCGAAGTCGATACCACGTTGACTCCCCAACTGTACTGGGCCATTGCGGGTGAAGCAAAACGGCAGGATTTACCCCTCGTCGGCCATATACCTCCCACAATCTCAGCCTGGGACATCGCCAAGGCAAATCAGATTGATGTGGAACATTTGGGCGGGCGGTTTCTCAATATGCTGGTTGCCTGTTCCACTGACGAAGCATATTTTGACCAGGTTCTCGGAAGAACATATGAAGACCTCCTGACCTCGATAAAGGAGAAACGTCCGGCCAATGAGCCTCAATTCCATGCTGAGTTCGATCAAAGACTGTTAGGTACCTTTAGTGAGACAAAGGCACAGAGGCTCTATCGCCTCTATGCTCGAAATGATATTGCTCAGACTCCGACCCTCTATGTCCTTAAGACTCTTTGGGAGACGAATAAGGACAGCCTCAAGCTGACTGACAGCGATATGGCATCCGGAAAAAGGATCTTCGCAAAGGATCTCGAAGTTGTGGGTGCAATGAAACGGGCTGGCGTAGCGATTCTTGCCGGGACTGACGGCCCATATTCGCAAGGAGGTAACGCCCTTCACAGCGAGCTGGAACTTCTTGTTCAAGCAGGACTAACGCCGCATCAGGCCGTTCAAGCGGCCTCTCGAGATGCAGCAAAGGCAATGGGAGTGCTGAATCAAGTTGGAACAGTCGAAGTGGGAAAGACGGCAGATTTGATATTGTTAGACGCGGATCCGATGGCTAACATTTCCAATACGCGGAAGATCAGTGCCGTCGTCCTCCATGGTCAATTGTTCACGGAGAGTGAGCTTTCGACCATGCGAAGCCATTGATTCATGATGCTGCAATTCAGTCCGTCCTTCGCGCTTCTTTGAAGCTTACCGTGGATCAGATTGTTGCACGCTCACCGATGCTATGTATTCAGTGGGCTTCAGCAGCTATTCGCAATTCTATAAAGTGTTCCAGCGGCCTAGGGTGTCGGACCAAGGACGTGCCTCGGGCCGCAAGCCCTGCGACAGCACTAGGCACATATAGGCCGCGATGCTCCACGTCGGCGCTATACGGCAGCCCATTAATCGTCGAGTCCCGTGAAGTGACTTCTCGTGTCTTAGCCTCCGGATGGTCGGCAATCCAAAAGTTAGCAGTTTCCTCCTCAATTAGGCGCCGGCCGTACGTCGGTATATTTCACTTGACACGCAAGTGGAAAGAGTGTGATTCTCTTGTGGAGAGGACCACTAGGATGTCAAGTAAAGAGAACGAACCGATCCAGCTACTTCAGGGAACACTCGATCTCATCGTCTTACGCACTCTGGACAGCATGGGTTCACAACACGCATATCAGATTGCTACCCGACTCCAACAGGTCTCTGATCGCCTCCTCAATCTCAATCAAGGTACGCTCTATCCGGCGCTGGTACGTCTCGAACAATACGGATGGATCAAGGGAACCTGGGGAAAAACGGAAAACAACCGGGAAGCTAAATACTACGCAATTACCCGAGCTGGCCAAAAGGCGCTCGGCGAAGAGACCCAGCGATGGAGAAGGATGGCTGGTCTGGTCGAAAAGCTTCTCGTTGAGGAGTCATAGAGATGAGATATCTGAGGCGCATTTTTCTCAGATTCTTTAGCCTCTTCGCCAATTCCAAAGCAGAAGCCGAGTTGGATAGAGAGATCGCTGCTCATCTTCAGTTGCTGGAAGACGATTTTCTAGATCGAGGTATGACTCCGGAAGAGGCTCGGCGAGCGGCCAGGTGCACATATGGAGGAGTGGAGCAGATGAAGCAACTGCACCGCAATGAACGAGCCTACCAAGGGCTGGCCACTACGGTGATGGACGTTCAATACACCTTGCGCCAGTTGCGTAAATCCCCAGGGTTTACGCTCACGGCAATTCTCATGTTGGCATTCGGAATCGGCGCGACGACTGCCGTCTTTTCGATCGTCGAGGGCGTTTTGCTGCGTCCCCTTCCGTTTGCCGATCCCAATCGTTTGGTTGTCCTTGGCGACGATCTTGTCGGGTCGCATTGGGACCAATCTAGCGTCACTGCCCCAGATATCCGCAACTATATGCGAGACACGCATAGCTTTCTCCACCTCGGCGGCTATCAACGAATAGGTCTTGAACTGTCCAGCACTGGCGATCCTGTGCATGTCGATGCGACGCGAATGAGCGGAGAGGTATTTCCGACGCTGGCTATTGCGCCGCTTATGGGGCACTGGTTCACCCAAAGGGAAGACGATCAGCATCAGTTAGTAGCCGTACTGAGTTATGGCATGTGGCGCGAACGCTTTCATGGCGATGAGAAGATTCTTGGTACCAAGATCCTTCTCGATCGCAAACCCTATCTCGTGATTGGGGTCATGCCTCGCGATTTTGAGTTTCCCTTGGTGCCCGGCCACGTAAATAACAGTGAACTTTGGGTTCCGTTAAGCCCTCGGCCAGAGGAATTCACCGCGGGCTATGCGGCATCATGGAATTCTCATATGGTAGGGCGCCTGAAACCCGGCATTACGCCAGCACAAGCACAGAGCGACTCCCAACTAGTAGCCGAAGAGACGATGCGTAACTATCCGGGATTTATGCGGAGTCTTCGTATTCGATCGGAAGTGAAACTCTTGCATGAGGACACCGTTGCGCAGGCCCGTCCGCTGGTAGATACGTTGCTTATTGCAGTCACTATTGTTTTGCTGATCGCATGTGCGAATCTAGCTGGCCTTCTTCTGGTGCGCTCTATTCGCAGGAGAAGAGAGATCGCCGTTCGGCTTGCTTTGGGCGCACGCCCCGCTATGCTGCTACGACAGGCTATGGTTGAAAGCCTGGTGTTGAGTATCGCCGGAGGTCTAGTCGGATTAGCTTTTGCCGCGGCCTGCATTCGAATCGGTATCAGCCTGCTGCCGGAGACCTTACCCCGAATCCACGAAATTTCGTTGGATTGGCCCGTTATAGCTTTTGCTCTCGGACTGGCCATACTGACAGGTCTAGTCTGCGGATTGGCGCCTGCATTCGCCGCTATACGGACCAGCGTAAACGAGACACTGAAGGAGGGCGGGCGAACCGGCACCTCGGGTAGTGGACACGGAAGGCTGCGGTCGACGCTCGTTGTCGCGGAGATCGCCGTAGCCTTGGTATTGTTAACGGCTTCCGGGTTGCTATTACGCAGTTTTGAAAAGATGCGGGAGGTCGATCTTGGCTTTCGGGTGGACCATACTCTCTCCGCGTTTTATGTTCTTCCACAGAAGCGATATGCGACCCAATCTGCAATCGACAACTTTACCGACACCCTGCTGCGGAATCTACGTCAACTGCCCGGAGTCAAAGCCGCGGGCATATCTTCCTCGTTGCCTGCTGCAGGGGATGGCGGAGAGCTAGCGATCACCGTGGAGGGTCATGTCCCTCAGAAAGACGCGGGGCTGAATATGGCGGCGGTATCGCTTATGCAAGGTGATCCCTTCCAGGCACTCGGCGTCCGCTTGCTGCAAGGACGATTGTTTACTGAGTCAGACAAGGCAGATTCTCAACTCGTTGCGATCGTGAACCGGAAGCTGGCCGAGCACTTCTGGCCTGGTCAGGACCCTATAGGAAAACGACTGCGCCGCGGTATGCCCGAAACCCCAACTCCCTGGTTGACGGTAGTGGGAATAGTGGATGACGTAAAGCTCGGATCGCCTGATGACGCGACAGTAGAACAGTTCTATCAACCTGTAACCCAGCTAACTACCTCTGAAGGGGCTTTTGCTTCGGCTGGCGAGCTGAGCGCTACCTACGGATATATCGTATTGCACACCGACACACCTCCCGAGCAATTGGAGAACTCGTTTCGCGCAGCAGTGCGAACTATCGATCCTCAGCTCCCCCTTATCCAGATGCAGACAATGGAGCACGTGATCGCGGATAGCGAAGCACCACGCTTGTTCAACACTGTGCTGATTTCAGCCTTTGCGATGATCGCGTTACTGCTGGCTGTGCTGGGAATTTACAGCGTGATCGCATTTTCAGTTGCCTTGCGGGAGCAAGAGATGGCGATACGTATGGCGCTCGGCTGTCAGCGCCAGGGTGTACTCCATCTTGTTCTTACCTCCGCTGCGAAGCTCGGGGCCATTGGATGCCTCTTAGGACTGCTTATCGCAGCAGTTCTATCTCATCTGTTGCGTTCTTTTCTGTTTGGAGTCAGCCCTTTCGATCCACTTGTGTTGATGCTCTCCGCCGCCGCTATGCTGTCGTTTGCGCTCGCTGCATCCGTCCTTCCCGCGACGCGCGCAGCGAAGATAAACCCTATCATCGCCTTGCGTGGCGACTAGGAGCGTCGCGCCGAAAACGTAACGCAATGACTCGCTGTGAAGAGGAGGAAATCTTGGTGCACCATGCGAACCAGTCACCGAGATCGGCAATTACAGATTGCAGGCTCAATCGTCAGAGCTTCGTTCCGCTATATCAGCAGATCAAGGATCTGCTATTGGAGCGAATCGAACATGGCGAACTTGCAGCCGGCGATGTGATTCCATCGGAAGCGCAGCTTAGAGCCGCATTTGAGGTGAGCCGTCTAACGGTGAGGCAGGCTCTTTATGAGCTTCGCGTGGAAGGCTACGTCATTCGCGAGAAGGGCCGCGGCACATTTGTCGGAGGATCTGCCGTCTAGCTAGATATTGTCTGACCATGCAAGCGTGTGCCCCTTTTGATCGAGCTGACGATCGTTTTTCAATCCGGAATATCAGCAGAAGATGTCGTAATGCCTATGCGGATTTGAGGTCAATTCGCGCTGACAGGTCTTTTCCAAAAAGGTATCGCACCTCAAACCGCAGCCTTGCCTGGATCGGGTTCGATTGCTCCAATTCGTCTCCAAGGATCATCCTCCCTGGAATGGGGGCGAAACGGACAGGTTCCAACCTCGGGTGAGTTGTCGTCTGGGAGAGCATACTGTTTCCACTCGCGGTTTGTGGGCTGTCCGTAAAACCCAATATCTGGATGGATAGACATTCCGTCGTACGCCTGCATTCGCTTGTGGATTCTGTGCCGCACTTCGGGTGCGATTGGGGCTAAGGTCACGGGGTCGATGAAGAGAATACGGGGCTGAAAGATAAGTACGATGCCAGGGCCGAGATTTCTGCTGCCGCGCTGCCGGTAAGTCGGAGATGATCCCACAACGAACATCTCACATCCCCCGAAAGAGAACTCCCAAAGCGGATCGTCCGGCATCCTATCCGTAAAAGGTTGGTTGTCATGATCGTGAAGATGCTGCAATATCTGCCAGAAGCGATCAACAAACACGCGATGGTCCGTAATCCCTGGATCTGGCTCGAAGAAGGCGATCAGGCTACAGCGCTCATACTCGGCTGTGCCAAGTAGACCGACGAACTCTCGCATGTTCTCTACAAGTTCTTCGGAAGAGTGTTGCGGGATGAAGGTATATATCATCTCACCGCGAAGCTCTCCCGTCTGTCCAAAGAAGCAGGGGAAGTCTGCTGCCCGAAGCTTTGTTTTGTAAGTTTCGTAGGCCTCGAGCTTCCAGTTTTCTTTAGGAACTATGCCTAAGACACCTTTATCAAGAACACGGCGAGTCCACGTTGATATTTCAGTTCTGATCATGATTCGGCCCTGGCTGCATGCGCCTTTCTGGCTCGGCGAGCTAAACGAACCATCCTGCGGAAGCCTGCAGCCTGTTGTTCTCCCCACGAACCGCTGACCATTGCTGGTTCTGCTCCGGCATCCCCAGTCTCAACCGTGTTGTCACGGAATTTGGCAGTTCCAAACAAAATGTCCCACCAGGACAGAGCGGTACCAAAGTTGCAACTGCGACGTCCTGCCGCCATCAGTGCGTGATGCGTACGGTGAAAACGTGGTGAAATGAAGATATGGTCGCACAGCCATCCATAGCCGATGCGGGTGTTTGAATGCGCCAGGCTTCCCACGAACCGGAAACCGAGAATGACAAATGGGAACTGAAAGGATGGAACACCGATCAGGAGTCCTACCGTGATAAGCCATATGTAAGTGATCGTGTCTTCAAGTACATGAGATCGCTCATCCGACCGAAACGTCATTTGATCTTCCGCGTGATGCACGGAATGCACTCCATACCACCATCCATATCTATGGGAGAGGCGATGTCTCCAATAATCCGAAAGATCGAGAATCGCAAAGTTTATAAAGAAGATCAGCACTGGCCAGGAAACGAGTACGGTGACGAGAGTAGTCAGGGACGGCGCAGTGATCGAGTGCGCAAGGAAAAACCCATCGAGCTGCTGTCTCAACCATCTGTATTCAAAGAACGCGACGAGCGGAAACAAAACGATACGAACAAAAAATGCATAGGCGACATCGGCAGCGATCGCATTGCGCTGAGGCCAACTTGTGAGCGGCCAGAATCGCTCGACGGGGGTACAGATCAGAAAACTCGTGCCGAGCTGCATGATGCCGCAGCCAGCAAAGAAGATCCACAGCGCCAGACTATGGCCGTGCTGTGTCACTCCATGCACCGAGAGGAACGACTCAATGGAGCTCACAACCCAGTCAATGGTGACTCTGCTTGACGGACCGGCGTGGGATATCCAGGACATCTGCCCCTCCGCGTTCCAACCTTCTCTTTCTTCTAGAAGGAGACGAGGCAACAGTCCAAACGTTTGCAGGGAACAGTGGGTTTTTCGCAGGGAACAGCCATATTTTCATGGAATTCTTACAAATACGACCGACCGCCTTTGTCCGCGCACACAGGCATCCTCGGGATGAGGTGACACTGCTACCATTGCTCCATGTCGTATCGCATTCAAATCAGGCCGCTCCTTCTCACCGAAGGCGAGTTCAAAGGCCATCTGGAATACATCCATTTCCACGTGTCTCTCAACGGCATTGATGTAGGACACTGGTCTGAACTCAATCAGGGCCAGATCCCTGATTCGCTCGGGAGACTCGTCGGCCGACTCCAAGCCATCGAATGCGATCTTGAATTGCGCCGGGGCGTTACCGTGGATGTCCCCGGCGAATACACCGAGGAATCAGGATGCTCTAGATGAACTCGACAATCTCTGCGTGGACATGGAAAAGAGATGGAACGCCGCCATTGAAACAATCGAGAGGATTGGGAAGAATAGCCTCATAAGATCCTCGGTACATTCGAAGGACTAAAATGAGTTCCGTGTACCAGGAAGGAGGTTGGGTAAGATGAGCGATCCCCAAGATTGCGTGCCAACATTTCAAATGAATCTACGCGAAGATAAGGGTCTACAAACTTACATTGCGTCCGTCTCGATAGTTCATCCGGATGTAGCCGGCTTTCGAGGCGTGGTCCGTCGATTCACCAATAAGCAAGAAATAACTCACGCTCTCGAGGGGGCCAGCATCGAACCGCGGCGTTATGCTGACGCGCTTGCCGCAATCGACGGCGGCTCGTACTGTTGCCTCGAAGTGGATCAAAACGAAGCTCAGAAGCTCCAGATCTTGCAAACCGATTCGACAGAATGAAATGATGCAGCGCTCCAGAATGGTAGGCTGTTGGAATGAAAACCATCATCCGCTACGGCGAGAACGAGGCTTCGGTCGGTGAAGGTCAACTGCCCGCATTCGATTCCTCGGAACCTGCGCTTATCCCTAAGATCAACGACACATTCCGCTTGTACCCCTCCGTAAAAGGATGGGGAAGAGTCACAATAGTTGAAGAATAAGTCAAAAAGGACCCTGCCGGCACCAAGGAAAAGAGATTTGTAATAGCCAAGTTCCACCGGACGTAGCGCATGTGTGGTCGATACTACCGACGTTCTGACAAACAGAAAATCGCCGAGGCCTTCCACATCGCGCAGGTCGATGACTTCGCTCTACCGCCTTGGGACTATAACGTCGCCCCAACGACGCACCAGCCGGTCATCCGTCATTCCAAAGAGACCGGCGATCGAGAGCTGGTGCTCCTGCGCTGGGCTTGGTGCCGTTCTTCACCAACCCCCTAGCTGAGATAAGAGGTTTCTCCACCATCAATGCACGAGCTGAAACCATCGCCACCTCGCGCACCTTTCGTGAGCCGTTCAAGAAGAGGCGCTGCCTGATCCCGGCCTCTGGCTTCTATGAATGGGCCAGGTCGAACAGGCAGCCCTACGCCTTCGATCTCTCCAGCGGGAGCATGATGGGTATCGCTGGCCTATGGGATGCGTGGAAGGACCCTTCCGATGGGCGGTGGCTGCAAAGTTTTACCATCGTCACCACCGAAGCCAACGAGCTCGTAGCACCGGTCCACGAGCGAATGCCAGTTATTCTTCACCCACGTGACTTTGACCGATGGCTTTCCCGCGAAGAACCGGAACGGCCTCCCGTCGATCTTCTCCGACCATTTCCGGCAGAAGAGATGGAAGCCAAAGCGGTCAGCACTGAAGTGGGGAATGTCCGTAACAACAGTCCCGAGCTATTGCGACTTGACTGACTAACCGACCGAGATATGGAAAAGGCCGCCGGATCGTCAAGTTCATTGCTCTCGATGTACCCGAAAAAGGCCTTGCGGGGAGCGCAACCTGTGTCAGTCTTCATGGGGTTACTACACCAAACGTCAAAAATCGTACGCTAACGTCCAAGCCTATTTCTGTGTGTCCGGGCCGGTTCTTCCATACGGATGGATATAAGCGGGAGACATCAATGGAGTAGATAGCGTCAGTGGTTTTCCACTCATCAGTATTCGTCTTCGGCTGATCTCATTGCGGAAATCCTCGTCTAGGTAGAGGTCCGGAACTGTCGGTGATTCGGTTAGGGTTGCGGCCTGCCCCAGATAGAGCAGGGCATCTCCACCGATTCCAGAGGTCTCATCCTCCATATCGGCCAAAGCTTTAGTTCTCTCTGATTGCGACACACTGGCTGCAAAGGTAAACCCCGGAAAGAAATGACAATTTGGGGCTTGCAACTGGCTCTGCAACTCCGTGCCTCGTACAGGCATAACTAGAGTGTTCTTGGGCCACTGGCGATTCGCTTCCTCGAAGCTGTCGGAACACGTCTTTTCGATGAAGCCAACATATGGCGTTACCATAAAAAATGCCTTTGGAAAGCTCGCCTCGACCATGCTCTTAATAGTCGATGCTTCATAGAAGTGGGCTGACCCGTAGATCACGATAGCTTTTTTACCTTTTTCCAAGATTTGCGTCTTGATGAGATTTGCCGGATAGCGGTCAGTCTGATGCAGTACCTGTATAGCCTCGTCGCGAGTCTTAATCGTCGACCAGTCAATTGGAGGATTGCCCAGCCAAACATGGATTCGATCTGCGGGTTTCAGGTTCTGGTTAACAGCTCGTACCTGAGCGAAGAAATTGAGATATCCGAGGCGCGTGACGGTCGGAATCCACCCAACTGTTTCGTTCCACACTCTCCGGAGTTGTTCATACGGAATCTCTTGTCCGTCTGTGTATCGGTCGACGGTCTCTTGCTGTGATGCTCCGCCAAATTCCACAACAATATTACCAACGTCCTTCGCAAACCGTGGATCTCGAATCAAATTGATGTAGAAATCCTCTTGTTGCGCCAGCCCATGCCAATCGCATATCCCTACTAGTCGGTGAGTCTGGAAGGCAGACATCACTCCATCTACAGCAGGCGCAACCGATGGCTCTGACATGAGCGGAGAACTGGTTTGCTGGGCCACAAGGCTCACTGAGAAGAAGCTGAACACAGTCAGCAGAGCGAATGCGGTTCTTATTACAGCACGCGTAGGGGAAGAGCAGAGGTTGGCGACACAATCAGGACGATCCAAGCAAACCTCCATGAAAACTTGCCTTGCAGTCTCTTATACCTCTGGATCGTGGGTTGCATTTCCGTCCGGAATGCCGTGAGACTGCGCAAGGAGAGGATAGCAAAGGGGTGTTCCTAGCGAGATTGCGTGCTCTCACCTCCAAAAGATAGCCGGATTGGTCCTTGCAGATCGCATTCTTGGAAGTTTATGGCGGTGGGTGGCAGCCGGAGGCAGCCCGTCTCGGATTGCGCAAACGGAACCGTTTCCGCAACGGGGACGCAACCTGACCGAAATGACCGGATTTTTGCGTTGCAAAACCCTATTGCGATTTGCTAATCCTTGACCATAGGTTTTCGCAACAGAATCTTACCGTACTATTTTTGACGTTTGGTGTACTGACCCCGGGGAAGGGCATAGGCAGTTTGCTGCCCGGTGATCATTTTCGGACAGAGAGCCCGAAAATGGACACACGTTCGACCGCCGCACGCGGCAAAGCCGAGTCATAGCATAAGCTGGAAATGGCCCGTAAAATGCTTCATTCTTTTTGAAGCCAATGAGGGGTTCCGCAATGTACCGTGCTTGCCAGTTCGCTTATCGTCAACTTCGACGTTCCCCGGGCTTCGCGATTTCCGCAACGCTCATTATTGCAATTGGCATCGGCGTCACCACAGCCATGTACAGCGTTCTCTACGCCGTCATTCTTCAGCCTCTGCCTTTCGCACACCCTAATGAACTGGTCGCATTGTCTGCCAAGCCCTGGGACTGGATTTCTTTGCCAACCATTCAAGATTGGCAACATCGCAGCCATACCTTCAGGTCTATTGCGGCATTTGGAGGCTGGTCGCCCCGCGTAGAGTCCTCCGCAGGCGAGGGCCATGCTAACGCCATTCTTGTATCGCAAAACTTCTTATCAACACTAGGTGCCAGTCTCGCGCTAGGACACGACTTTGCTCAAACGGGGCACGAAGCCGATTGCCTGGAGCAAGCAATTGTGAGTGATGCTTACTGGCGGCGTATGGGTGGGGGCAGTTCACTTGCCGATCGTACACTTCGGCTCGATCACAAGACTTATGCCATTGTCGGTGTTCTTGCAGCAAGCGCGGTCTTTGAAGGACCGGACGTTCCACCGTCCATCCTGACACCCATCGGGTGCGACCTAACCAAAAAGGTGGACGATCGTGGCTCTTCCTCGTTCCGGGCGATCGGGCGCTTGCGGCCTGGAGTGCCACTCCATCAGGCAGCCGCGGATATCGCAACGATCCAACAGAACCTCACACGCGACTACCCCAAATCATACCCGCCTGCATTAAGCCCTGCGCTCGAACCGCTGGCCGACTACATGGCGGGAACTGGAACACGTTCGGCTCTTTTCACAACGATGGCTGCTTGCGGCATGCTGCTGCTGATCTCGTGTTCGAATCTGATCAACCTACTGCTGGCGCGCAATACCCGACGCCGGTCAGAGTTCGCGCTCCGCGCCACATTGGGCGCGACCCCGCGACATCTCCTCTGGCAAATGATGGCTGAGAATTGTTCGCTGACCGTCTCAGGAGCAGCTATCGGAGTTGGGCTCGCGGCAGTGTTGGTGCGTGCTGCTAGTCAGGTCACAGTCGTTCATTTGCCTCGGCTAGCGCAGGTCAGGCTTAACTTCCCTGCGCTAATGTTTGCGGGGTTCGTCACAGTCGTCGTCGCATTACTGCTCACCTTGTTGCCTGCGGCGCGAAGCCTGCGGCCCACATTGCTTGCCGATCTCACTAATGGCTCTGTTCGAAGCAGCTCCGCGTCCGGCGGTTTACGGAGCGCTGGACGTCTACTTGTTGCCGCACAACTCGGCATGGCGCTCGTATTGGTCGCGAGCGCCGGATGGATGGTATCTTCGGTCCTGATCCTGCTCTATCAGCCGCTCGGATTTGAACCAGAGCGCTTGCTTCTTGCCAGCGTTGACCTCCGTGGCCACGCACCCAACGCCGCAGTAAAACCCGCAAAGACTCTTGCCGTTTTGGAACAGGCTGTGGCTAATCTACGTGTCCTTCCCGGCGTCCGTGATGTAGCCGCTGCCAATGACAAACCGCTCGGTGGCAGAGTCAATCGTTACGATTTCTGTTCCGACGCGCATCCCGAAGCTTGCAATCAACCGAACCCTCAAGCGCCTGATGTGTTCCTGGTCACCCCTGGGTACTTCCGTACCGTCGGACAAGAGCTCTTCCGGGGCAGATCATTTAATCCTGCCGACGATGGTCGAAATCACGTCGTGATCGTAAACCGCGCACTCGCCAGTCAGCAGTGGCCAGGCCAAGACCCAATTGGTCATCGCATTTATTCGGGTGATCTCCACGCTTGGGCGACTGTTGTGGGCGAAGTGGGTGACGTACACAGCTACTCGCTGGAACGTGCACCTGTTCCGAACCTCTACATACCCGAGGCTGATGGGCCCGACACGTCCATGACCATTATGGTTCGGACACAGGACGACCCGACGTTGATGGCCGAGACTGTACGTCGGACATTGCGCCTTGATTCCGAGGTCACAGTTCGCTATGTGGAGAGCATGCCAGAACTGATGGCGCACCAGGTGGCCCTCCGTCGTTTTTCGATGTGGCTGGCTGTGGCATTCGGGAGTTTGGCTCTTGGCCTTGCGATTCTTGGTACCTACGGACTGATCGCCTATGAGGTCTCACTCCGAGAGCGCGAGATTGGTATACGTCTTGCTCTCGGTTCATCTCGCTCGGCAATCGTCGGTCTGCTTCTTCAACAAGAGTCACGCTGGATTGTTGGGGGTATGGCTTTGGGCCTCATCGGGGCAGTTTTTGCGGGCTTTCTCTTGCGAGCACAGTTTTTCCATACAGGCGCGGCCTCTGTTCCTGTCCTGAGCGCATCCTTACTCCTGCTCGCCCTTCCGGCCCTGGCGGCGGTGGCTATTCCGGGACGCCGCGCTAGTCTACTCGACCCAGCAGTTACATTACGTCGAGAGTAGCTACCGTACCTTCGCCAAGTACACGACCATCCCACGGTTGCTGATATAGCGTTCTGTAGACCCCCGTTCTCTCCCGTCCGAAAGTTGAGACCGAAAAGTCGCTGGAGCTAACGACTGGCAATTGGTTTATAAAGGGGTTGTTCGAGGTGCCAGCATGAAATCGGTGTTGCTTGGACTTCTTATAGCCTGCACGACGCTATCCTCCCCACAAGTTTTGAGACCTGATCTTGTGGGCAAAGTCGTCGATTCCACAGGCAGGCCCTTGGCTCGCACGACCGTAATGGTGTATCGCGCCGGGGTTAAGACTGGATTCAGCACCTATTGCCCGAGTTGCTACGCCGATTGCGGCAAGCGGGTGCTCACGGATCTCGACGGCAATTTCCGCATCAAGAGTCTCGCCCCTAATCTCTGGTTCGAGCTACTTGCTATTCAAGATGGATATGTCCCAACCTTTTCCGAGAAAGCTGATCCGGCCAAGACCCCGACGGTTGAAATCCATCTCGCCCCTAAACCCCCATCCGGCGACTTTTCCGGCACGATTAGAGGCCATGTTGTCGATGAGAGTGGCTCCCCTATTTCAAACGCGGTTGTGGAGCCAGTGGGTATTCTCGAGGGAAAGGCCAGTATTTACGGAATGGTAGACGGTCTTGAACCCATGGCCGTGACGAACAAGATGGGTGACTTCGAGATCTCTTATGCCAGACCTGTCCCGAAGATGCTACTGAATGTGGAAGCGCGCGCCATGGCTCCCAAGTTCATCACGATGCCCACAGGGCAGGAGCGCCACTCTGTCACCCTGTCTGAAGGAGCTGCCATCACAGGCCGAATTGTCGCGAATGGGAAGCCGATCAGCAATGCTGAGATCGGATTAATTCCGAAGAACAGAGGGGGTTTCGGTGGCGAACTCGCGATTATCGGTGACCCCTACAAAGAGATACGCATAGGCACGAATGCCGATGGCACGTTCACTGCCACGAACGTTCCCGAAGCGAAGGAGTGGTATGTCTACGCCAAGATGCACTCGCTATCCCAGGGTGCAGTAGATCCTGTGGAAGTTCAGATCAAGGAGAAGGGGCAGTACGTCCACGCCCCCGATCTCGTGGTCCAGCGAGGCTACCGACTCAGCGGGAAGGTTGTGCTGAGTGACAAAAAGCCTCTTCCACCAGGAATGCGCATTACGATCGAGTCGGATCGTGTCTGGGACGCCCAGACAACTACACTAGCCGAAGACGGCAACTTCAAGTTTGCGAATCTGCCTGCGGGTGATTACCACATCTCTCCGGCTGTGAAAGGCTACACTCCGAAGGGTACGCGATTCCACCCTTTTGAAACTACTGTATCGGTCAGCAACGACATCAAGAGCCTCACCGTTCGCGTGTTTCCAAGAGCTTCAATCGAATTCTAGACGTCTGGGATGAATGTGACTCAGTTCCCTTCCCTCTTTCCTGCGAGCAGAAAACCGCCGCGCCGCGGGTCTCGCGCAGTCTCAAAGTCCGTGCCCATATAATCTTGGTTTGATCGCCCAATCCACCCGGACATCCGCAAAGACGCCCGCCCTTGCCGTCGCCGCTGGCATTCTACTGAGCCGAGTAGTCGGATTGGTGCGTGACCGCGCCTTCGCGCACTACTTTGGCAACTCCGATGCCGCCGACGCATTCCGTGCCGCGTTCCGCATTCCAAATTTTCTGCAGAATCTTTTTGGAGAGGGCGTGCTTTCCGCGTCCTTCATTCCGATCTATGCCCGCCTCAACGTAGAGGACCGCAAAGAGGATGCCTCCCAACTAGCCGAAGCCGTCTTCGCGCTTCTCCTCTTCGTTACTACTATCTTGGTTGTGGCGGGAGTCTTCGCTACACCATGGTTGATCGACTTCATCGCGCCTGGCTTCCACGGTGATAAACGCCTGCTCACCATCCAATTGGTTCAGATTCTATTTCCGGGCGCGGCCTTGCTGGTGCTCTCAGCGTGGTGCCTGGGGATCTTGAACAGCCACCACAAGTTCTTTCTCTCCTACGCCGCTCCTGTCATTTGGAACGCGGCCATGATAGCAACCCTGATCTGGGGAGGACGCCACCATCATACGGAGTCGCGCTTGGCCGTGCTGCTTGCCGTCGGCTCGGTCATCGGTAGCGGACTGCAGTTTGCCGTGCAGCTTCCAACCGTGATGCGATTTCTGTGGCCACTGCACTTGCACCTCGATTTCGCTACCCAGCATGTGCGCGCTGTTGTTCGCAATTTTTTTCCCGTTTTCCTGAGCCGCGGCGTGGTGCAGGTTAGCGCCTATATTGACTCGTGGTTGGCCAGCTTTCTCGGCACTGGAGCCGTCTCTGCGCTAGGGTACGCGCAAACGCTCTACACTCTGCCGGTCAGCTTGTTCGGAATGGCGGTCTCGGCGGCTGAATTGCCAGCAATGTCCAGCGCCTTGGGCACTCCGGCTGAAATCGCTGACGTACTTCGCCAGCGTCTCAGGCAGGGATTGCAACAGATCGCCTTTTTCGTTATACCGTCCGCCGTCGCATTCGTCCTCCTCGGCGATGTCATTGTCGCTACTATCTATCGTTCTGGACATTTCCAAGAGGCAGATGTTCTCTTCGTCTGGGGAGTTCTGGCTGGCTCCGCTGTGGGCCTGCTCGCATCAACCTCGGGACGACTCTATTCCTCGGCGTTCTACGCTCTGCGCAACACACGCACCCCGCTAAAATTCGCCGTTCTCCGGGTTGCGCTCACGCTTAGCCTCGGCTATCTCTGCGCGCTGCCGTTGCCGCGGCTCCTTGGCCTTGACCAGCGCTGGGGAACCGCAGGACTCACACTCTCAGCCGGCATCGCTGGCTGGGTGGAGTTTCTCCTGCTGCGTGGCGCCCTGCACAAACAGATTGGTCCAGTACAGTTTGCGGGATCACGCATCGCCCGGTTATGGCTCGTGGCACTCGTTGCAGCAGCCATCAGCCTTGGCATAAAGCGGGCGCTCCCATTTCACGCACCGTTGCTTGTAGGCCCTAGCGTTCTCATCCCTTACGGAACGTTCTATCTTGCCCTGACGCAATGGATGGGAATCGCCAGCATGGGTGCGGTCGGCCGTCTGTTTACGCGTCGCCGATAAGTCATGGTCCTGACCCGCTATCGTTTCAATGTGCCGGATTGAAGCGAGGAAACCTCAGTTGATGCCAACAGGCCGAGTCACGCAATATAAAAGGCGCCCACTTTGCTGTAGGTTGTGGTTATTCGTATCACCACCTACCGAAAGGAGCGCCGTTATGAGCCAAGAGAAATATATCGGCATGGACGTCCACCAGGCAACGATCTCAGTTGCAGTCT
>Ga0193753_10000220_pt1 | contig 55742 bp, 56 predicted proteins | sample H1c2metaG_FD_144925 | JGI IMG/M metagenome (GOLD analysis project Ga0193753, IMG submission 144925) | Soil microbial communities from a riparian zone of the East river system, Colorado, United States - H1c2 | ecosystem: Environmental > Terrestrial > Soil > Riparian zone | place: USA: East...
CTGGACAGCTGGGTCGCCGGCGATGGTGCGGCGGACAATGGCGCCGGCAGCGCCGTGATCATGGAAGCGGCGCGCATCCTCGCCAGCCTGGGAGTGCATCCCAAGCGCACGATTCGTTTTGCGCTGTGGGCGGGCGAGGAAGAAGGACTCTTGGGATCGGCCGCGTATGTCGAGAAGCATCTCGCTCATCGTCCGGCCCCTACGGATCCGGAAGAGGCCGATTTGCCGCCGTATTTCGGGACCGACTCCTATCCCGTTCAGACGCTGCCGGGAATCGCCGATCTGGCGGCCTATTTCAACATCGACAACGGATCGGGAAAGATTCGCGGCATTTATACGGAAGGAAATTTTGCGGTGGTTCCCATTTTTCGCGAATGGTTGGCGCCGTTTTCCAGCCTTGGCGCGAACACCGTCGTTGCCGAACCGACCGGCGGGACTGACCATGTATTCTTGAGCCGGCTTGGCTTGCCGGCATTCCAATTCATCCAAGACCCGTTGGATTACGAGACGCGGGTGCATCACACCGATCTCGACACGTTCGATCACCTGCGGCCGATGGATTTGAGGCAGGCCTCCGTGGTGATCGCGACGATGCTCATGGCCGCGGCCAACAGCGAGAAACCGCTGCCGCGCAAGCTGGTGCCCACGCAGCCGGCGGTGACCGATCCGTTCGAATATCCGGATCCGGCCAAGAAATAGCGCTTATCGCATCCGCGCTAGGCCTGCTTCAACCGCCCCCGGCGAAAGTCGGCAATGATCTCGCGCGCGGCATTGTGTCCCGGCGCACCGGTCACACCGCCGCCGGGATGCGTGCCCGATCCGCACATGTACAAGCCCTTTAAGGGTCCGCGATAGTCGCCGTGCCCGAGCATCGGCCGCGCCGAAAACAGCTGGTCCAAGCTCAAAGCGCCGTGAAAGATATCGCCGCCGATGAGTCCAAAGGTGCGCTCCAGGTCCAGCGGACTCATGATCTGCCGTCCAAGCACGGAAGCCTTGAAGTTGGGCGCATGGGAGTTGACCAAATCGATCATCACATCCGCGACCTCTTCGCGATGCGCGTCCCAGGACGCGCCGTTCGGCAGCACCGGCGCGACGTGCTGGCAGAACAAGCTCGCCACATGCCGGCCCTTGGGCGCCAGGCTGTCGTCGAGCGTCGAGGGAATCAACATCTCCACGATGGGCTGTTTCGACCAACCGCCCGCCTTGGCGTCCAAATAAGCTTGGTCCATGTAGGCGAGGCTGGGCGCCATGATAATCCCGGCGGTATGGTGATCAGCGGCCGCGCGGCCCGGCAATGCCTTGAAATCGGGCAGTTCCGACAGCGCGACATTCATGCGGAAGGTGCCCGAGCCGCAGCGCCAATGACTGATGCGCTCGCGAAAATCCTGCGGCAGGGCGCCGGGATCGATCAGCGATCCGTATAGTAATTTTGGATTCAAGTTCGACACGACGCTGCGCGCCCGAAGCGCTTCGCCCTTCTCGGTAATCACGCCCACCGCCCGGCCGCCTTCGGTCATGATCTCGCGCACCGGGCTCGCGATGCGAATTTCCACGCCGCGCTCCGCGGCGGCTTTCGCCATCGCCTGGGTGATGGCGCCCATGCCGCCGATCGCATGTCCCCAGGCTCCCTTCTTGCCGTTGACCTCGCCAAAGACGTGGTGCAGCAGCACATAGGCAGAGCCCGCGGCATAGGGGCTCGCATAGTTGCCGACCACGCCGTCAAATCCGTAGGCCGCCTTGATCGGGGCGCTCTCGAACCAGGAGTCGAGGTAGTCGCCGGCCGACTTTACGAACAGATCCAGAAGCTCGCGCCGCATCGGCAAATCCAGTTTCGCGATGCGCTTTCCCTGGCGCGCGCCGCGCAGCAGTTCAGGCAGCGCGGCAAGCCATCCACCGGCGGTAACGTTCGGCGGCGTTTGCAGCACCAGATCGCGCAGCACGTCGGCGATGATGTCCAGACGTTCGCCATAAGCCGTCAAGCGCTCCGCGTCGCGTGCGGAGAATTTTGCAACCTCCTGTGCGGTTACGCCCGCGCCTACTTTTAGATAGCGGGTCTCATCCAGAGGCAGGAAATTGGCGAGCTTGCGTTCGACGATGCGCAGACCATGCCGCGTCAGATCCAAATCCCGAATGACCTTCGGGTTGAGCAGCGACACCGTGTAGGCCGCCACGGAATTGCGAAAGCCCGGATGAAACTCCTCGGTGACGGCGGCACCGCCGACGACGGCGCGCCGCTCGAGGACGGTGACCTTGAGTCCGGCGGCCGCAAGATACGCGGCGCAGACCAGCCCATTGTGGCCGCCGCCGACAATGATGGCGTCGCGCATCGTTTCAGCCACCGGCGGTGCGCCAGCCCGAGGGGGGCGCGCTTTGCAGACGGCTTTCCGGTATGACTTCGCGCAATCGGCGTGCGAAGCTGCGCAGCGAAACCTCGTTGTGTCCCAGAGGGCCCGGCGTGTAGCTGCGCGAGCTCATACCCGCCTGCACTCGTTCGATGAGCGCCTTATCCTCCAGGCTGACACGGCGGTTGATGCGCCAGTTCAAATATCGCGCCGCGCGCATTTCGCGCCGCTCGTCGGGATGCGCATAAGCAATTTCGCGCACCAGCGTCTCAGTGGCCGAAATCGGAATCATCTGCATGAAGTCGACTTGATCCGGATAGATGTCGAAGGCAACGTTCGGCCACAGCTTGAAATAGGTCCACAGTCTTTGCCGATCCTCGGGCAGGTGCGGCGACTTGGGCAGGATGGTCTGATACATGCGCTCCGACAATTGCGAGGAGGGCGTGTCGCGAAGATAGCCCCACATCTTGTCCACCCACAGCTCTGCCTCGATGCCGTAGGTCTGTCCAAACAGACGCGACAGGCCGGGATGCGCCACCGAAATGTGCATGCCGTCCGAGTAATTGTCCGTGACATTCTTCCAGTTCACGTGCCGCACGCGCATCGTGACGCGGCCGAGGGGCTCGAGTTCCTCGAATCGATAGCAGGACAATTCCTCCTGATAGGGCGCCAGCATCTCTGCAACGCTGGGCAACCCCGGCTGCAGGCGCACGAAGATGAATCCCAGATAGACCTCGGATTCGACCGGCTTGAGCCCGTAGTCCGTCAATGAGAAATCGACAAATTCCTTCCGATGCGGCACCGCCGCCAGCGTGCCATCGAGATCATAGGTCCAGGCATGGTAGGGACAGACTATGCGGCCGGGACAATGGCCGGATGCGCCGTCGAGCAGCCTGGAAGCACGATGGCGGCACACATTGAAGAACGCCTTGACGCCGTGGTCGCGTGCGCGAACCACGACCAGGGGCTCACCGAGAAAATCCAGCGTGTGAAAATCGCCGGGATTCGGGATGTCGTTGAGGTGGCAGACGACCTGCCACGACGCGGCGAAGACCTGCTGCTTTTCAGCGCGTAGAAAATCAGCGTCCCGGTATATCCATCCGGGCAGGCTGAAGTCCTCGTCTATCGCTCTGCGCCGTGCATCCATGATGGGTTACCGTCCGTCTCCGGCCCTTGTTGAACGCTAGTATAACAAGCGGCGAGGTCAAGTTTTGTGACGTTTTTCGCGCAACATGCGCGGAAAGGCGCCCACACACAGTGCATTGACCCAATCCTCGCAGATACCGATCGCCTCGCGCGGCTTGAATGTATCGGCACCGAGGCTCAACTCGACCCACAGGCCGTCCAACAAGGCGGTGAGCGCAATGGCGGCCGAACGCAGCTTCAATTTCGGCGCGGCGCCGGATTTAACCACTTCACCGAGCAGAGACTCCAGAATCGAGCGATATTTTCCGTAAGTGCGGTCATGCACTTCGCGTATCTCCCGCGAGTGCGCCACCATGCTCCAGAACACCACCCAGACGTTGAACAGCTGCGGATCGAGAAGTTCCGGCGCGAACGACGCGCGCAAGAAATCGCTCAGGCGTTCGCGCGGCGATGCGGCATGATTGTTGGCACGCGCGTGGAGCTCCTCCTGCAGCGACAGCGCCAACGTCTCGTAGGTTTCGGCTATCAATCCCGACTTGCTGGGAAAATGATGGTTGATGAGACCGATGGATACGCCGGCGGCGGCGCTTATGCGGCGCACCGACACGCCGTCATGACCGTACTTTTTCAGGCAGCGGAGAGTCGCATCAACCAGCGCTTCACGGCGTACCGCTGGCGCCGCTCGGCGAAACTTCGGCACATGCCGCTTACTCTTCATCTAATTCCCTGTGAATCCCTTTTAAGCCGAACCCCGTCCTGGAGTTCCTCGGCGTACCCTCAAGCCGCGCGATAGGCTCGATAGTCCAGTCCAAGCGCGCTCGCCACCGCCTCGTGCGTCAATTGACCCGCGTGCACGTTGAGTCCGTGAGCCAATCCGCTGTCCTTGGAGATCGCAGCCCGCCAGCCGTGATCGGCGAGCGCCTTCACATACGGCAGGGTGGCATTGGTCAGAGCGAACGTGGACGTCCTGGGCACCGCGCCCGGCATATTGGTGACGGCGTAGTGGATTACACCATCGAGCACGTAGGTCGGTTCCGCATGGGTGGTGGGACGGCTGGTCTCGAAGCAGCCGCCTTGATCGATCGCAATGTCGACCAGCACCGCGCCGGGCTTCATGGTTTTGACCATGGCACGCGTCACCAATTTGGGCGCCGCTGCGCCGGCAATCAGCACGGCGCCGATCACCAGGTCGGCATCGCGAACCAGTTCCTCGATGGCATGCGCGGTCGAATACACGGTCTTCAGATGGCTGCCGAAAATCGATGACAGTTCTCTCAAGCGCTTCACCGAGCGATCCACCACGGTTACATCCGCGCGCAGGCCCACCGCCATTTCCACTGCGTGCGTGCCCGAGACGCCGCCGCCCAGCACAACCACCTTGGCGGGCGCCACACCCGGCACGCCGCCCAAAAGCACGCCGAATCCACCATTGGCCTTCTGCAGACAATTCGCACCGACCTGCACCGACATGCGTCCGGCAACCTCGCTCATGGGAGTCAACAGGGGCAGCGAGCCATCCGGCGCCGTCACGGTCTCGTAGGCAATTGCGGTTGCGCCCGACGCCAGCAACGCCATGGTTTGCTCGCGATCCGCCGCCAGGTGCAGATAGGTGAACAGCGTTTGACTGCTGCGCAACATCTTGCACTCATTCAGCTGCGGCTCCTTGACCTTCACGATGAGGTCGGTCGAGCTGAAAATTTCCTCCACCTTTTTGGAGATCGACGCGCCCGCGGCTTGGTAATGCGAATCCTCGAATCCAATTCCCGCGCCCGCACCGCTTTGCACGACGACTTGATGTCCCGAATCGACAAGTTCGCGAACGCCGGCGGGGACCAAGCCCACCCGATATTCGTGAATTTTGATCTCTTTGGGTACGCCGATCTTCATAAAGTCGCTCCGCAGGGTAGGCTGGGATGGCAAGGTTACTCACCCGGGCGTCCAGAAACAATCCGGACGCGAGGCCATTAGCGAATATCGCGTAATTCCTGCACGAGCAGGCGTTGCCACAGCCATTCCTGGCGGCTTTTGGGCGCCAACAGCGACATGCGCTCCAGATATTGTCTGGTCCCGGCCGGGATGCCGCGCGAGGCCGCGGCGCTCACCAGGGCCTTGACTCGAGGCCAGCCGCCCGAAACCCTGTCCTTGAGGCTGGAAAGCGCTTTCGCCAGCACGATTTCCTCGCTCGTAAAGTCGGTGCCAAACGGGAATTCCGAGAACAATCCGCGGGCGCGCGCGAGAATGAAACGCTCTTCCAACGCACGCGGCAGGTTGTTTCGATGCATGTCCGGTATCTGATGGTCGCGCCGCAGTTTTCCGGCTGCTTGAGCTTCCCGCTTCAATCCATCCTGAAAACGCGAATCGGCGATGTTCAACAACGCCGCGACCACATCCTCATCGCTCAACCCGCGCAAATCCGCGACGCCATATTCGGTGACGACGATATCGCGCAAGTGGCGCGGTATGGTCGAGTTCGCATAGCTCCATCGAATATTGGAGGTTAGTTGGGAATTTTTCCCGCGGGTGCTGCGCAGCGTGAGAATGGAGCGCGCGCCGGGCAGCGAATGCGCCATGGCGACGAAATTGTACTGACCGCCGACGCCGCTGACGACACGTCCGTCGGCGAGACCGTCCGACACGGCCGCGCCGAGCAGCGTCACCATCATGGTGGAGTTCAGGAATCGTCCGTGCTGACGCTGCGCCATTTTCAATGCCTGATCTGCACCGCCGAGCTGATTGACGAAGGACACCCCGCACATCGCGAACTGGCGCCGCTCGGTCTCCGGCAGGTCGCGCAGCGCGGCGTAAAATCCGCGCGGTCCGAGAAAAAACGCGGCATGCAGGAGAGCACCGCCCGTCAACTGCCGTCCGGTGCACAGGGCCAATAGATCGCGCCGCGCATCCGCCGTGGCAAAGCTTGCCGCCGAGCTCTGTCCTTCTCCGTTCTCGATCCGGCCGTCGCTGTAGCGGCACTCACGGCGGAAAACGCCCGCGTCTTGCAGCAATGCAAACTCGGATGCGCTCAAAGGATCCGTGAAGCCTGCCTGCGCCATCGCCGCCAAAAACCGCTCATCGATGCGCTCGCTGATCGCGCCGGCGTTCAACAGCCGCTGCAATCGCAAGTCATCGAAAACCCGCCTGCGGAGCACCCCGCTGCGATACAGGTCCAAGAAGCCGTCCACGAACATTTCCGTGCAACCATACAAACCCGCTTCGAAGGGCGACGCGTCGCCGATCGAGTCCAGGACGGGTCCGAAGCGTTCGGGGGCCTTGAGCCCATGGAGGATTTCGCGGAATTCAGCGTTCTGTTGGTGCCGCAGCTGCAAGCCGTACACCACGGCATCGCCGAGTTCGCCGATCCCGATCTGCAGGGTGCCGCCGTCTCGTACCAGGCGCGCGCCGTACAGGCCGATTGCGTAATCGACCGTGCTCAGTCGTTGATTGGGCGGCGCAAACAAATCGTACTCATAGCGCGCATGCTCGACAATCGAGTCGAAAGTCTCGGCGCTGACAGCCGCCGGTCCGAACATGAACGGCATTTGCCGATTGACCTCGCCGAGGACCGCGACTTCTCTGCCCGCCTGCCGTTGCGGCGCCAGGTGCGCGAGCAGGTCGACCGTGACGTCGGGATTCGAACCCAAGCTGTATTCCGTCCGGCCGTCAATGCTGCGCTTCGCGACGAGTTGCGCGATGACATTGACCCCTTGGGCGGCAACATCGCGCGCCACATGCGTGTAGTTGCTGCTGACATAGTGGCGCTGTGAGTGCTCCACCTTGAGCAGAGCGCCCGGATCCAAAAAAAACTCGACGATTTGCACGTTGCCTGGCACACCTTCGCCGTGCAGATCCGTCACATAATCGAGCGGCACGCATCCGCCGAACAGCCGCGCCGCCAGCGGCTCCAGGAAGCGGCGCTCCAACTCCCCGTGCCACTGCGGCGCGCGCAGGCTCAAGGCGGTGAAGATTTTGAGGGTCAGGGACGGATCTCGCCGCGCGCGCCGATAGAACTCGTTGGCCAGCGGATTGGGCTTGCCCACCCCCAGCGGCAGGGCGAGTACGATGTTGGATCCGACGCGGGTTAAAGTGTTCTCAACGCATTCGGCCACATCGTCAAAGATGCGCGGCATGTCAGCTCTTGGGCTTCAGCACCAAGGAGAAGTTGATTTTGACGGCATCGCCGACGGTGTCCGTGCTTTTCCAGTCGCCCTGTCCGACGCCGAAATCCAAGCGGTTCAGCTTGGCGCTGCCCGAGAGCTTGGCGCCGCCGCCCGCCGGCGCGAACTGAAACTCGATCGGCACGTCCTTGGTGACGCCGTGCAGGGTCAGCGCCCCGACCGCGGCGAAGCCCGCCGCCGTCTTGGTAATGGACTTGGTGACGTAATGCGCCGTCGGATTGTGAGCCACATCGAACACATCCTTGCCGCGAATGGTCGTGTCGCGATCCTTGTCCATCGAGTCGACCGAATTCATGTCGATCTGCACGTCGATACGCGAGGCCGCGAGGGCATCGGCCGCGAAATCGACGCTCGCCGTGAACTTGTGAAACACGCCTTTGAATTCCGCACCGGCCTGCACGCCGACGAATTCCAGCCGGCTCTGCGCCGGATCGGCGGTAAAACCGGCAGCGCTGCCGGCAGCAGCGGCCGCGGTTGCAGCGGCGATGATCAGGCAGGAACTCACGGCAAGGGCAAAATTCTTCATGATCGCTTCTCCGTCTTGGTAAATGGCAGCATGCGCTTCAACACATCGTCCTTGTTCCAAAAATGATGCTTGAGCGCGGCGAGAATGTGCAGCAGCGCGAGGGCGAACAGCAGCCAGCTCAAAGTATCGTGCGTCGTCCTGAGCAAATTGAAGGACTGTTCGTTCGGTCCGATGAGATTGGGCCAGGTGAACTGATGGAACCAGCTGACAGAGTAGTTTTTCGCGGAAGACATCATCCACCCTGTCAAGGGCATGACGAATAGCAAGGCATAGAAAAGAACATGGGTCGCCCGGGCGAGCTTCCTTTCGATGGCGGTCATGCCCGCAGGCAATTCCGGAGGGCGATTGAACAGCCGCCACAGCAACCGCAGCACCGCCAACGTCAGAACGGTCATGCCGAAGCTTTTGTGCAAATCGAGGCGTGCGAGCTTTCGCGCCCCCAGCGGCAAAAACTCGGCCGTCCAACCCAGTGTGAATTGAGTGACGATCAGCGCCGCGATGATCCAATGGAATGCTTGAGCGACCGCACTGTAGCGGGTCGGGGGGCTCTGATTTGGCATCGCGCTTCTCCGGCTGCAAACTGTCGCTTAGTTTAGCAAGTCATGAAGGTCCCCAGGTGTTGAGCAGAATTACCGCGGCTGTTTTGGTATTGAGCCTGGCGGCATGCGCCGCGCCACGGCCACGGGTGCCGCTGCCTCAGGCGCCCGCCGCGGCCGGCCTGACATCGCTTCCCGCGCCGGGCGAGTACAAAATCGACTCCGGCAATTCCGAACTGAGGATTCTGGTGTATCGAGCAGGGCCCCTGGCAAACCTTGGCCACAACCACGTCATGGTCAACCGGGAGCTGACGGGGATCGTGCGGATCGGAGACAGCATTTCGGCTTCGTCATTCTCTTTGCGTGTTCCGGTCGATGGCTTCATCGTGGACGATGCGCAAGCACGGCAGGAGGAAGGCGGCGATTTTCCAGGCGATATTCCGCAAGAGGCCAAGGCGGGCACACGGCGCAACATGCTGAGCGCGATGGTTCTGAACGGCGCTCAATTTCCGGAGATCACCGTGAAGAGCATGGCGCTCACCGGAACCTTGGATGCCATGAGCGCCGACATGGAGATCAGCGCGGCAGGTCATGCCTCGAAGATATCCGCACCGTTGGTTTTACAGGGCGACGCTCATCACGTGACCGCCGTCGGTTCGACGGAGATTCGTCAAACCGCCCTAGGTCTTACGCCCTACAGCTTGATGGGCGGTGCTCTGCAAGTACAGGATGCGATGCAGTTGAAGTTCAAGATCACGCTGGCGACGGACTAGTCAGCAAAATCGGCGTTCCCTCGGGCGCGACCAACGCGGCCGCCGGGACGGAACGCAGGCCCGGCGGCAATTCTCCGTTCGGCAAAATGCCCTTGTCTGCAAGATGCGCGAGCGTACCGCCCACATCGTCCACTTCGAATCGCAAGGTTGCCCGCCGCAAATCCGCGGGATGATACAAGCCAAGGTCGATGAAGTCGCTGGTGCAGCTGATATGCGGCAGAAGATCTCCGGGTTCTTCCATCCCGACAAAACCGAAGTCCTCCCAGTAAGCCTTGGCCAAATCGCGGTCCGGCGCCGGCACGGCGATCTCGAGAAAATATCCGCAGCGCGAGGTGTCGTTGGCGAGGCGCTTGCTCGGTGAAAATGTCCGGGCCTCGACCAACCGCACCAGGTGGCCGGAAGGATCGAACCAGCCGACCTCGTTGAACACGTCATTGCCAAGGCGGCGAAACTCGAATTCAATCCCCTTCTTCTCGAGGCCGTCCAAGTGTTTGAGCAAGTCCGGCTTCACAAAAGTCAGCGACGGCGCACGTATGGCCTCTTGGTGCAACCCCAGGCAGATTCGTCCGTCGGTGACCACGGCATAGGGATGAGGCCATGCATCTCCCACCTCGGCGGCCGAAAAGCCAAGCCCGAGGTAAAAATCCAATGAGGCCTGAATGTCGGGCGCGGCCAGCGAAAACTCTAGGAAGCGTCCCAGCACGGCTCCTAGCTCACTCCGCCGACGCAGACGTACTTGATCTCGGTGTAGTCGAGAATCCCGTACTTCGAGCCCTCCCGGCCGGTGCCGGATTCCTTGACGCCGCCGAACGGCGCGACCTCCGTCGAAATGATGCCCGTGTTCAGACCGACGATTCCGTATTCAAGCGCTTCGGAAACTCTCCAACTGCGCGCCAGATCGCGTGTGTAGAAATAGGCGGCCAACCCGAACTCCGTATCATTCGCCATTGCAATAGCTTCTGCCTCGGACTCAAACTTGAACAGCGGCGCCACGGGCCCAAAGGTTTCCTCCCGAGCCACCAGCATCTTGGGCGTCACGTTCGTGAGGATGGTGGGTTCGAAAAAGAAGCCCCCTAGAGCATGCCGCTTGCCGCCCAGCGCCACTTTCGCACCCTTCGAAAGCGCATCTTTAATGTGTTCTTCGACCTTTGTCACCGCTTTGGCATCGATCAGCGGCCCCTGGTCGGTTGCGCCGGCAAGCCCATCGCCCACCCGCAGCTGGGATACCGCCGCTTTGAGCCGCTTGGCGAATTCGTCGTACACGCCGGCTTGAATCAACAGACGATTCGCGCACACGCAGGTTTGGCCGGTATTTCGATACTTGCTGGCCAGGGCGCCCTGGACCGCGGCGTCCAAATCGGCGTCATCGAAGACGATGAAAGGCGCATTGCCGCCAAGTTCGAGCGACAATTTCTTGACCGTCCCCGCGCATTGCGTCATGAGCTTCTTGCCCACTTCGGTCGAGCCGGTAAAGGTCACTTTTCTCACAGTCGGATTGCTGGTCATTTCCCCGCCGATCGCCGCCGCGCCGCCGGTGATCACATTGAACACACCGTCAGGGATGCCTGCGCGATGGCCAAGCTCCGCCATGGCCAGCGCCGAGTAGGGCGTCTGCGTCGCAGGCTTGCAGACAAGCGTGCAACCCGCCCCGAGTGCCGGTCCTGCTTTGCGCGTGATCATTGCGGACGGAAAGTTCCACGGCGTGATGGCGGCGACAACGCCGACCGGCTGACGCAGCACGAGTATTCGTTTGTCGCCCTGGTGACCGGGGATGATGTCGCCGTATAAGCGCTTGCCTTCCTCGGCAAACCACTCGATGAACGAGGCGGCGTAGACAATTTCAGTTTTGGACTCGGCGAGCGGCTTGCCCTGCTCAGCGGTCATCAGGGTCGCGAGGTCCTCTTGATGTTCAATCATCGAGTCGAACCAACGGCGCATGATGACGGCACGCTCCTTGGCCGTGCGCGCTTTCCATGCGGGCAGCGCCGCCGCAGCCGCCGCAATGGCACGCCGCGTTTCAGCCGCGCCCATGTTCGGGATGGAACCCAGCGTGTGCCCGGTTGCGGGATTCTTCACCTCCAAGGTCGCGCCGCCGTCCGCCGCGCACCAGGTGCCGTCAATGAAGCACTGCTCACGCAGCAACGTCGGGTCTTTCAAGTCGAGCTTTTTGCCCATGCCTTCTCTCCAAGCGTCAGCGTTCGAGAATCGCGGTGACGCCCATGCCTCCCGCGGTGCAAATTGAAATCAGTCCACGCTTGGCTTTGGCCTCATCGAGAATCTTTGCCAGGGTCGCGACGATGCGCGTTCCGGTCGCCGCGAATGGATGACCGATCGCGACGCTGCCGCCCTTGGTGTTCAATTTGGATCGATCGATCGTGCCCAGAGCGCCCGGCAAGTGCAGCTTATCGCGGCAAAAAGCCGGATCCGCCCAGGCCTTGAGCGTGCATAGCACCTGTCCGGCAAAGGCTTCGTGGATCTCGTAGAAGTCGAAGTCCCGAAGTTTCAATTTCGCATCGCTCAGCATTCGAGGAACCGCATAGGCAGGGGCCATCAGCAGGCCCTCTTTCTTTTCGATGTAGTCGACCGCGGCGACCTTGCCGTAGCTCAAGTAGGCCAGCACCGGAAGGTTGCGCTCGCGCGCCCATGCTTCCGAGGCGAGCAGCACCGCCGATGCGCCATCGGTCATCGGTGTGGAATTGCCGGCGGTCAAGGTGCCTGCGCCGGAGAAGTCGAAGGCAGGCCGCAGCGTGGCAAGCTTTCCCAAACTCGTGTCGGAGCGGATGTTGTTGTCCTGGGTGAGTCCCAGATATTCGACGACCAAGTCCTTGTAGAAGCCGGCCGCATAGGCGGCCCCGGCCTTTTGATGGCTCTCGAGTGCAAGCTGGTCCTGGTCCGCGCGGCTGATGCCCCAAGTCTTGACCATGAGTTCCGTGTGTTCCCCCATCGACAATCCCGTGCGCGGCTCGGTCACGCCCGGCAACACCGGCCTGAAATTTTTCGGCCGCAGACCGAGCCAGGGTTTTAGCCTGGCACCCGCCGTTCTGCCGCGATAGCTGCGCAGCAGAAGCTGCTGAAAGCTTCGCGGGAAGACCACAGGCGGATCGCTCACGGTGTCGACTCCGGCGGCGATTGCGCAATCGATCTGACCCAGCGCGATCTTGTTGCCCAACAGAATCGCCGCCTCGAGGCTGGTTCCGCAGGCCCGCTGCAAATCGAGTCCCGGCGTCTCGGCCGCAAGGCCGCACCCGAGTACGGATTCGCGCGTCAGATTCCACTGGCTGGAATGCTTCATGACCGCGCCGGCTGCGACGTCATCGATGCACTGGCCGCGGAGCCCGAAGCGATCGACCACGCCGCGCAACGCGGCGATCAACATTTCTTGATTGCCCACCTGCGCGTAGGCGCCATTGCCGCGCGCGAAAGGGATGCGTGTGCCGCCGACAATCGCGACGCGACGCGGACTTGCTCCAACCAACATAGCTGTCTCCGTTAAGCGGTAACTACCCGAATTATGGACCTACCCGCCAGCATATAATCCACCCATGACCGGATTTTCTCCGTTGGGCTGGTGCGGGCTGGCGCTTTTGGCGCTGGCCGGCTGCGGTGCGCCGGCAACGCCCGTCCCCGCGCCGGCCGCGAAACCCCCCGCGCCGATCGATCAGCTGAATCGAATTGTCGAAGCCTACTGGGACGAGCACAAGCCGACGGAACACGCGATTTCCCCGCAGTTTCTGGCGGATTCCTTGAGCATCGAGCGCCGCTATCTTACTCAACTGACGGGCGTGCCCCGCGATCAATTGGACGCGTCATCGAGGCTGACTTACGACATTTTCGGGAGGCGGCTCGAGATCGCCGTTGAAGGTTTTACCTTTCCGGATGAACTGCTGCCCATCGATCCGTTCGACGGAATGCCGCAGCAGTTGGCCGCGCGGTCCGAGCAATTGGCCCATGATGCGGCTGCCGCCCCAGCGGCTTATGACGAATGGCTGCGAGGCATCGACGATTACGTGCGCTGGACGCAGCAAGCCATCGCCAATATGCGTCAGGGCATCCGCCGCGGGTATACATCGCCTCGAACGGTCGTCGAGCGAATGCTGCCGATCCTCGAACGGCTCGGCGTGGATGATTCGGCGAACCCGTTCTATGCGCCACTGCGTTCCATGCCGGACAGCATCAAAGCCGCCGAGCGGGCGCGGCTGACGAAGGATCTGACCAGTGCGATTGCGGATAAATTGCTGCCCGCCAACCGCGCGCTGCATGATTTTCTGCAAAAGGAATACCTGCCGCGTGCCAGAGCGGGCCTTGCCTTATCGGGCTTGCCGCTGGGCAGCCAGTGGTACGCATATCGCATCAAGCGAACGATTGGCACCCCGCTGTCGGCCGACGACATCAACCGCATCGGCGTCGCCGAGGTGGAACGTCTCGGGTCGCCGCCGGCGCATGAGGCCACGCCGGCGCCTGCGAACGGACTCGTCAACGCCTACAGGCATTTGGAGGTCCCGGTTCAAGCCGCTCTGCCTGCGCTTTTTTCCGAGCTTCCCAAGTCGAGTTTCGAGATTCGCGGCGCCGAGTGGCTGCCGCAGCCCGCCACGGCCCTGTACTACGAGCCCGGCGGCCCGAACGGCGTTCCCCCCGCCATCGTGTATGTGATTGCCGGCAAGGGGGCAAGACCGCTGTCGATTGCGGGGTTTCTGCAGGCCGGATTGCCGGGCCGCCATCTGCAAATCGCGCTCCAACAAGAGCGAGCCGACTTGCCGCGGTTCCGCCGTTTTGGCGCCGAAGCGGCTTTCACAGATGGCTGGGGCTTGTATGCTGTCTCGCTGGGCGAGGCATTGGGCCTGTATCCGGACGAATCGTCCAAATCCGATGCGGCTGCGGCTGAAATGCGCTGTGCGGTGGCGTTGGTGGTCGACACCGGATTGCATGCGAAAGGCTGGACGCGAGGCCAGGCTTTTGACTATCTTCGCACTCACCTAGGCGTCGATGACCCCGATGCCCAATCTTTGATCGACTGGTACGCAACTAACCCTGCGGAGGCCATGGCCTGCATGATGGGTGGGATAAAATTTCGCGCATTGCGTGCGCATGCACAGCAATTGCTGGGCGGCCGATTCGACCTGCGCGAATTTCATCACGAGATTCTCAAGGACGGCGCGATGCCGCTGGACATTCTCGAGGCAAAAATGAAAGCGTGGATGGATGCTTCGAAATGAGCCTTTTTGCAGAAAGCAACCGCCTGGCGGCGATTTCATTCGAACAGTATATGCTGGCCGGAGTCAGACTATCTCGTGCGCACATTATTCCCATTGTCCATCTTTCTTGTCGCCTCCTCGGCTCACGCGGCGAATCTCGCGGCGGAAGCGGCGGCGGCGAGCGGCGACATACAAGTGTCGGTGTCGCTGGACTCCGCCGAACAGAGCGGCAGCGCCAGCGCCACCGTAACGATTCATGCGCCGCGCGAGGTGGTGTGGAAGTTGATCACCAGCTGTCCGGAGTCCGTGAAGATGGTCCCGGGGCTGGAGGTCTGCGATGTGTTGGAGACGGCGCCGGATCAATCGTGGCAGAAAATTCGACACGTCATGAATTACTCATGGTACGTGCCCAAGATCACCTATGTGATTCGCGCAAGCTACGATCCGCCGTCGAAGGTCTCCATAGAACGGGTCTCGGGGGATTTGCGCACGTTGCGGGGCTCCTGGGAATTGCAGCAAAACGGGGACTTTACGATTGCGCATTACTCGGTGGACCTCGCACCGGGATTTTGGGTGCCGCACTGGATGGTGCGAACGGTACTCAGAAAGGACCTGCCCAGAATGCTGCGTGCGCTGCGCTCTCGTGCTGAAACGACGCCCAAACCTGGACCCTGATTCAGGCGGCCCGGCTGCCCGCGCTTTGCTGATGGTTTGCATCGCCGCTGTCGCGCTCTGCGCCTGCGAGCGCGAACCTGAAGCGCCCCCGATGCGGGTAAAACGCGTATTTCATTTGAATCCTTACGAGAAGGACTTCGGCTATTCGCAGGCCGTGCTGATCGACAAAACGCTGTATATTTCGGGCTCGGTGGCTGCGGATGAGAACGGACGCCTGGTATCCCCTGGAGATATGGCCGGGCAAATGCGCGCCGCTTATTCCAACATACGCCGTACTCTTGCCGCGCATGGATCCGAGTTCGAGGAAGTTGTCAAAGAGACGATATACACGACGAATATGGACGCATTGCTAAAAGCCTCGGATTTGCGCTTCGAGTTCTACAACAAGGAACGCATGCCGACCACCTCCTGGGTTCAGGTGCAGCGGTTGGTGGATCCCGGGTTCCTCGTGCAAATCGAAGTCGTTGCAGAACTGCCGTAGAAGAGCAAATCGGGGATAGCGTTGCGTAACGTGGTGGATAGAAACTTCGAGCGGCGTCTCGCGGGACTCGTCAATTCCGGCGAGCGCGCGATCTTGCGCGGCGGCCGCAAAGGAGTCGAGAAAGAGTCGCTGCGGGTGTCGCCCGACGGCGCCATCGCTCAGACCCGCCACCCGGAGGCGCTCGGCGCGCCGCTGACCAATGAACACATCACGACGGATTTCTCCGAGGCGCTGATCGAGCTGGTCACGCCGCCGTTCGGCGAGACGTGGGAGTTGCTGCAGTATCTGTGCGACCTTCACCAGTTCGTCTACCGCCATTTGCAGGACGAGCTGCTGTGGTCGACCAGCATGCCCAGCGCGATCAACGGGGATGCCAGCATTCCGCTGGCGCAATTCGGCAGCTCCAACGTCGGAACGATGAAAACCGTCTACCGGCACGGATTGGGCGTGCGCTATGGGCGCATCATGCAGGCGATTTCCGGCGTCCACTTCAACTATTCGTTCAGTCCGAAATTGTGGGGCGTGCTCGAAGCGGTCAATCAATCCAGACTGCCCGCACAGGATTTCATTTCCGAGCAGTACTTCGGCGTGCTGCGCAACTACCGCCGCTATGGCTGGCTGGTGCTGTACCTGTTCGGCACCTCGCCGGCGGTGTCGAACAGTTTTTTCGCAGGACGCGAAATCACACTGCCGGCGTTCGACCGCGACACGGTCTATGAGCCCTTCGGCACCTCGCTGCGCATGAGCGACATCGGCTATCGCAACAAGAATCAATCGACCTTGAGCGTCTCGGTCAACAGCCTGGCGGAGTACGTGCGCGATCTGTCGCGGGCGATCGGCACGCCCTATCCGCCGTACGAAAAGCTCGGCGTGAAGGTCGACGGCGTTTATCAGCAGCTCAACGCGAACATCCTGCAGATCGAGAACGAGTATTACAGTTTCATCCGGCCGAAACGCATCGCGCGTTCCGGCGAGCGGCCGACCAAGGCGCTGTATCGCGCCGGGGTGGAATACGTCGAAGTACGCGCGCTCGACGTGAGCGCATTCGATCCGGTCGGCGTCAATCAGAACAAGCTGCGTTTCCTGGAAGCCTTTCTGGCGTTGTGCCTGCTGCGGGAAAGCCCGCCGATCAGCGGCGGCGAGCAGTCCGCCTTGGACGCCAATCACCATCTGGTTGCCCGGCGCGGCCGCGAACCCGGTCTCTCCTTGAGCCGCGAAGGGCGCAGTTTCCCCATGGCCGAGTGGGCCCGGGAACTTCTCGATTCCATGCAAGGGTTGTGCGAGATGCTCGATCACGGTGAACTCGCACGCCCCTACACCTCCGCGCTCGAGCAGCAGCGCGCGAAAATCGACGATGTGGAACGGACTCCGTCAGCGCGCTTGCTCGCCGAAATGCGCCAGACGGGGGAGAGCTTCTTTCAGCTGGCGCTGCGGATGTCGAACCTTCATAAGGACTACTTTCTGGGGTTGTATCCGCCGAACGAAAGCCGGCTTGGCGAGTTTGCCGCCGAAGCGCGCGATTCTCTCGACGCGCAACGCGGCATAGAAGCCGCCGACAACACCGATTTCGACACCTATCTTGCGCATTACGTGGCCGACTAATCGATGTTTTGACATAATGCGCGGCGTCCTTTCGGCGCTTTTCCTCTTCAAAAAGTGGCCCAAGTCATTGAGCGGATGATGCAAGGCCGGTACGGTTACACGAATGAGCACTGCCCCGGGGTTGTCCACCGAAGATCTGCCCAATTCCCCGCACGCGCGCCAGTTGCGCGCGGGATTTCCGTGGCTCACCTTCGATGGCGAGCTCGAAGCGGAATTCAGACGGAGAAATTTCGACGAGAACCTCCTGCACACGCGCGTGAACCTATGCCTGGCAATCCTCATTTCCATCGCATTCTCGGCGATGGACGCGCTGGTGCTGGGACCGCAGATCGATCGCGTGCCCAGCCGCATCCAGATTCTCGTCATCATTCCGCTGCTGCTCCTCGGCCTCGCGTCCAGTTTCTCGCCGCAACGCCACCGAATTCACGTGCCGCTGACCCTGGTCATCATGACCCTGTTCGGCTTGAGCGTGGCGGCCATCGAAATCACCGCTTCGCTCGCCGGCATCTCGCTGCTGCTTCCTTGTTTGATTTTGACCATCGTCTTCATCTATTTCATGAGCGGCCTGCTTTTCTATCATGCAGTCGCAGCCAACGTTCTCGTGATGCTGGTGTATCTCGCCGCGGGCACCGCGCTGTTGTTGCCGGGCCGTGAGTTCTCCTACAGCGCTTTGGCTCTGGTCGCCGCCAACCTGTTTTGCGCGTCGGTCACCTATATGCATGAGAAGACCAGCCGGCTGCGCTTCCTGGAAGCATGCCTGCTGCGGGAGATGGTGGCGCGCGACGGGCTGACCGGCATCCAGAATCGGCGCATGTTCGATCAGCATATCGCGCGGGTTTGGCAGCAGGCGGTGCGCGAAGAGGAACGCGTCGCGGTGCTGCTCGCGGATGTCGACTGCTTCAAGGACTACAACGACCGCTACGGTCATCAGGCCGGCGATGAGTGCCTGCGCGCGGTCGCCGTTTCCTTGAGCCAGTGCGCGCGCCGTCCCTTGGATTTCGTCGCGCGCTACGGCGGCGAGGAGTTCGCGATTGTGCTGTACGAGGCCAGCCGCGAATACGTCGCCGAAGTTTTGACCCGCATACAGCGATCCATCGCCGAATTGAACATCCCTCATGAGGCTTCGAAGGTCGCCAGCCGCCTGACCGTGAGCATCGGCGCCGCATTCGTGCTGCCCGCCGCCAACCGGACTCTCGAGGGATTGATTCAGCTCGCCGACGAGGCCTTGTACTGCGCCAAGGAAGAAGGCAGAAATCGAGTCATCGTGATGGAGGCCGAGTACGCCACGATGAGGACGGGGCGCTTCGAGAAGCGCCGGCATCCCGTCGACGCCTAACGGTAAATCGCGATATGCGTCTCCTCGCCCTGCCTGCGGCTGGCGCGAAACATGCCTTCGCAATTGAATTCCAGGGCGATCTCACCGCGCGCATCGATTGCGATCACGCCGCCCTCGCCGCCGAGAGCAGGCAGTTCCACCTGAACGACTTCCCGTGCGGCCTCACCGACGCTGCGGCCGCCGAAACGCATTCGCGCGCAGATGTCATGCGCAACGGCGGCGCGTAGGAAAACTTCGCCGTGGCCGGTGGCCGAGACGGCGCAGGAACGGTCATCCGCGTAGGTGCCCGCGCCGATGATCGGCGAGTCCCCGACGCGTTGAAAGCGTTTGCCCGTCATGCCGCCGGTGGAGGTGGCCGCGGCCAGGCGGCCGGCGCTATCGAGCGCAACCGCTCCGACCGTGCCGACATGCGAAATGGTGTGCCCGGAGAGCTTGGCGTCGCCGCTGCGAAATCGCTGCAGCTGCGCAAAGCGTTCCGGCGTGTGGAAATAGCTTGACGGTACGAATTCAAACCCTTGGGCGGAGGCGAATTCCTCGGCCCCGGCGCCGGCCAACATCACATGCTCCGATTTTTCCATGACGGCCCGCGCAAGTTCCACGGGATTCCGAATGCGCGTGACGCCGCATACCGCGCCCGCCTGCAGCGTGCCGCCATCCATGATGGAGGCATCCAATTCGTTGCGGCCGTCGAGCGTGAACACGGCACCGCGCCCGGCATTGAACAAGGGATTGTCCTCGAGCGATACGACCGCCCGGGTCACCGCGTCCAGGCTGGTGCCGCCGCCGTGCAGGACCGCATAGCCCGCATCGATCGCCTCTTGCAGTCCGGCGCGGTAGCGGCGCTCCGCCTCGCCCGTCATTTCGGCGCGCGGTAAAGTGCCCGCGCCGCCGTGAATTGCCATGCCGAACATATCTTAGGTTTCCCCCTGCCGTTGCGGAACCCTGACCATGAGTCCGTCGAGCTCGGCGCTCACATGAATCTGGCAGCTCAATCGGCTGTTGTCGCGCGGCTCCCAGGCGCTCTCCAGCATCCCTTCCTCCATTTCCTCGCGCGCCGCCAGCTTCGGCAGCCACTCCTTTTCGACATACACATGACACGTTGCGCATGCGCAGGCCCCGCCGCACAGAGCAAGGATGCCCTGCACGCCGTTCTGCCTGGCTGCTTCCATCAAGGTGACGCCCACCGGCGCGTCGATTTCGTGCCGGAAACCGCCCGGCTCAATGAAGGTGATGCGGGGCATTAAAGTTCGGTATTGTACAGATCACGTGTACCCTCAATGGAATCGTAATAGTATTACCCAGACTGCCCCTGATCGGAGGCCGGAATGAAATTGATTACCGCGATCATCAAACCCTTCAAGCTGGATGACGTGCGCGCAGCGCTGTCCGAAATCGGCGTGTCCGGCATGACGGTGACCGAGGTCAAGGGGTTCGGGCGGCAGCGCGGACACACGGAACTGTATCGCGGCGCAGAATATGTCGTGGATTTTGTGCCGAAGACCCGCATCGAAGTCGCCGTCAAGAACGAACTGGTGGATCAAGTGATGGAGGCCATCGTGGGCGCTTCGAAAACAGGGAAGGTGGGTGATGGCAAAATATTTGTTACCGACATCCTGCGGGTTTTGCGCATTCGCACGGGCGAGAGCGACAACGCCGCCCTGTAGACCGTTGACCGAATGAGACTAATCGGCGGCGGATGCCTGATTGCATTCACCGTCCTCACCGCAGGGATGGCGCAACCTGCGTTCGCGGCCAAGCTCACGGACAAGGAACACACGCGCATCGATGAGCCGCGGCCGCCCGATGTGCCGAGCGATGCCGAGCTCGAGGCCGCGGGCGCAATCATCGGCGACGTGGAAATCGCCACTCACAATATCTTCGACGAGAGCGATGCGCGCGAAGACAACGGTCTGTTCAAGCTCGCCAACCGACTGCACATCCGCACCAAGCATGCGACCATCCGCGCTCAGCTGCTGTTCGCAAGCGGCGATAAATATCTCGGGCGCCGGCTCGCCGAGACCGAGCGGGTGCTGCGCCTGCTGCCCTACGTGTACGACGCGCGAATCGTGCCGGTGCACTACGCCGACGGCAAGGTCGACATCCGCGTCATCACCAAGGATGTTTGGACTTTGAGTCCCGGCATTTCCTTCGGCCGTTCGGGCGGCACGAACGACACAAGATTCAATCTGCAGGACAGCAATTTTCTGGGCTGGGGAAAGACACTGCAGATATCCCGGGGCAGCACCGTGGATCGCACCAGCAACGGCGTGGGTTGGGTCGATCCGAATGTGTTGGGGTCGCGCTGGACCTCGACGCTCGAATACGAGGATTCCAGCGACGGCTCGCAGCGTTCCGTGCTGGTCACGCGGCCCTTTTATTCCCTGGACGCACCCTGGAGCACGAAGATCTCCGCGCTCGGCTTCGATCGCACGATCTCGCGCTACAACCTGGGAAATATCGTCGATCAATTCGCCGACCACCAAAATTCCTACGAACTGAGCGGCGGCGTTTCGAGCGGGCTGGTCGACGGCTGGACCAAACGCTGGACCTTCGGCATGCGCTACGACCGCAACCTGTTCCTGCCGGCGCCAATCACGACGGTGCCGGCCAAGCTGCTGCCGCCGGATCGAACCCTGTCGTACCCCTTCGTCGGTTTCGACATCCTTCAGGATGCCTTCCAGAAAGTCGGCGACCAGAATCAAATCGGCCGTGCGGAGGATCTGTATTTCGGCACCGAAGTGACCGGCGAAATCGGCTATGCCAGCGGCGTTTTCGGCGCGGACCGGGATGCCGTCATGCTCAAGGCCAAGGCGCTGCATGGATTCGATCTGCCGCATGAGCAGCAGCTGTTCTTGACCAGCGATTTTTCGTCGCGGCTGGAAGCCGGGCATGCGCGCAATTTGATCGCCAATGCCGCCGCCAAATACTACTGGCGTTGGCGCGAGGACTGGCTGCTCTACGCGGCATTTTCCGGCACCACGACCAACCGATTGGATCCGGAAATGCAGCTTCTGCTGGGCGGCGACAATGGCCTGCGCGGCTACCCGCTGCGCTTCGAGTCGGGCACTTCCCGGGCGCTGTTTACCGTGGAGCAACGCGTTTTCACCGATTGGTATCCGTTTCGCCTGGCCAGGGTGGGCGCCGCGCTGTTCGCGGACGTGGGCCGAACCTGGGGCACCGGCGTCATCGGCAACAGCGACCCGGGCTTGCTGAAGGATGTGGGTATCGGACTGCGCCTCGGCAATACGCGTTCAGGCTTGGGCAACGTACTGCATGTCGATCTGGCATTTCCCTTGACCGATGTCGCCGGAATTCAGAAGGTCCAATTTCTGGTGCAAACGATGCAGAGTTTCTAGGAGCCTGTCCTAGGACTTGGCCGCCTTGCGCCGGGAGAACAGCCAGAAAGCGGCGCCGCATACGGAGAAGTTCAGCACCCACCACCATAACTGACGGCTGGCGTTCCTGTCGTCCGCAGCGCCCGGCGCTGCGGCAACATCCAAGGTGCCCTTGAGACTTTGGCTCGAGGATCCCTGGCTTATCTTAAAGTCGACGGCTGCCGCGCCGGGCAATCGCAAGTCGGGTGTCTGCAAGGAATAGCTGCCGTCGGTTTCCGCCGTCGCGGGGTGCGCCGTGCCGCGTAACACCACGCTGATCACGGCATCCCGCACCGGCGCATTGTCGGCGATGCGGCTCACGTGAATGCTCATCCTGTCGTCGTGCACCACGCCCACCGCCATCAGATCGCCGGAGCGCGCTTCCACACGGGGCAGCGCCGGCGGATCGGCGGCCCATGCCGGCGCGAGGGCCGTCAATACCATGCAAGCCAGCCAGATTCTCAAAGCAGAAAACCCAGCACGCCGAGTACCGTGCCGACCAGGCTGGCGAGCACCCCGAATACCGGGAAAAATGCCTTGCGTGCCAGGAAATACAAGGAACACAGCACCAGCCCCAGTTCCAGCATGCCCTCGCCGATGTCGAAATACAGCGCGCGGTGCTCTTCTTTTTTGGTTTCGGCGTCTTTTGCACGCGCCTCCTCTTGAATTTTTTCCGCGTCCGCGGCGTATTTGGCGCGCGCCGTCTCCAGCTTGTGCGTCACGGCTTCGGCCTTGGCGGGATCGGCGTTGAGGGCGGTAATGAGCGACAGCGCTGTTTCCTGCGTATTTTCGCGAATTTTTTTCGCCTGGTAATAGGTCCATTGGTCGTTCGATTCGGTGCGATGAATGACCGCGTCGGTATGCGCGCGATGCGAGGCAATGGTGACCACCGACAAGAAGATGCCGACGATTCCCACCAAAATTCCGACGCGCCGCGAGTTCGGGTCGTCCGCGTGCTCCGGTTTGACTTCGAGTTCAGGCATGGCGTGTGAATATCCTTAAATAAATTCAGAGATCTTTCGAAGACATGGGTTTGCTTGGGGCGCCCATCTTCAGCAACCCGTGCTCCACATAGTGCAGGGCGAAATTGGTGAGCAGAGTAGCGCATGCGACCATGCAGGCCAGTGCCGGCCGGTCGACCCCCGCCAAAACGCCCATGGCCGAGACGCACCACAGGGTCGCCGCCGTGTTCAGGCCGCTGATAGTGGCGCCTCGATGCAGGATGACCCCGGCGCAAATGAAGCCGCTGCCGGTCACGACCTGGGCCGCAACGCGCGAAACGTCACCCCCCAGGCTCAACCCCGCGATGACGAAGGCGGCGGACCCCAGGGAGACCAGCGCATTGGTATGGATTCCCGCCGGATGGCCGCGCAGACGGCGTTCCAGCCCTACGATGGCCCCCAACCCCAGCGCCAACAGCAGTTGAAGGGCTTCCCTACCGTTCGAATCCATACCAAGCTGCCCTTATGAGTTTCTACAACGACCGCATTCTGCCGCACGTTATCAATTTTGCCATGCGCAATCGCGAGCTTGGCCCCTATCGCGAACGCGTTTTGTCTCAAGCAGAGGGGCGAGTCCTTGAAATTGGGATCGGCTCCGGTCTGAACCTGCCTTTGTATGGACCGCGCGTCAATGCGGTTCTTGGGCTGGACCCCGCCGCACGGCTCATCGCCATGGCGCAGGACGCGGCAAATCATTCCAACATTCCGGTGACGCTGATAACCGGTTCAGCGCAGGCCATTCCGCTCGATCGCGGCAGCATCGATACCGTCGTGACCACCTGGACGCTGTGCTCAATACCCGATCCCGGCGCTGCGCTTCAAGAAATGCGCCGCGTGCTGAAACCCAGCGGCCGGCTGTTGTTCGTCGAACACGGGAGTGCGCCCGAAGAAAACGTCCGCAAGTGGCAAAATCGTCTCACGCCGGTTTGGAAGAGGATCGGCGGCGGCTGCCACCTGAACCGCCCCATCCGCGCTCTCATAGAAAATGCGGGATTCAGGATGATCCGGCTCGATACCGGCTACGCGAAAGGCCCAAGGCCCATGACCTTTTTCTATGAGGGGTGCGCTACGCTTCCGTGATTGCCGCGGGCTATAGCCAAGGCGCCGCTTCGCACCACTTCAATGATTTTTCCGAACGCGCCGATATTGGCAATGAATTCGCCGATTTCGAGTTCGGTGCCGGCGAGCTCGACAATGTAGCCTCCGGGATCGGAGGAGAGAGCCTTGCCGCCGGCTCTGCGCAGCAGCGCCTCGGCCGCAGCCAAGTGTTCGGCGGAAATTTGTAGTTTGATCAGCAGCAACTCGCGCGCCAGCGTGTCGCCGCGGGTCATGTCCTCGACGGCAACCACGTCCACGAGTTTCAGCAGCAGTGCGTTGATCTGTGCAATGACCGTATCTGATCCAATGGTCACCAAAGTGACGCGCGAGACGGTCGGGTCCTGCGTCGGCGCGACCGACAGCGACTCGATGTTGTAGCCGCGCGTCGAAATCAAGCCGGTAACGCGGGTAAGCGCGCCGGCTTCGTTCTGCAGCAGAATAGCGATGATGTGGCGCATTGCACCGTAGGATACGGGAGCACGGTCCTTGGGCGCCAGGGAGAGAACTGCTAGTCTTTCTGCGTGAAGGACCATTCCCAGCAGAGTCAAAACGCGCACCCGCTGGCCGGCACCACGATGACCGGTGCCGACATGCTCGTGCAGGTATTGGCCGACGAAGGGGTCGATACCATATTCGGCTACAGCGGCGGCGCAATCCTGCCCATCTATGACGCGGTGTTTCGTTTCAACCAGGAGCATGCCTCCGCGATGCCCCTGGTGGTGCCGGCGAATGAGCAAGGCGCGGCATTCATGGCGGCCGGCTACGCGCGCGCCAGCGGCAGGGTGGGCGTGGCGATCGTGACCTCCGGGCCGGGCGCGACCAATACCGTAACGCCGGTTCGCGACAGCCTGGCCGATTCAGTTCCGATCGTGGTCATTTGCGGACAAGTTCCCACCACCGCGATCGGCACGGATGCCTTTCAGGAGGCCCCGGTGCCCAGCATCATGGGCGCCGTTGCCAAGCACGTTTTCCTGATTACCGATCCTGCCAAACTGGAGGCCACGGTGCGTACCGCCTTCGAAATCGCGCGCACGGGCCGGCCCGGTCCGGTGGTGCTCGATGTGCCGAAGGACGTGCAAAATTGCCGGGGGGTGTTTCGGGGTTCCGGACAACTGGCCGTTCCGGGATACCGCCAGCGCATGAATGGGGTGGAGGCGGCGAAGCTGCCGGAGTCCGCCTGCGCCGATTTCTTTGCGGCGCTGAAGCTTGCGAATCGCCCGCTGATTTACGCCGGCGGCGGCGTAATCAACGCCGGCGCGTCGGATGCGCTGCGCGAATTCTCGAAGCACCTACAAATACCCGTCGTCACCACCTTGATGGGAATCGGCGCCGTGGACACCGCCGACCCGCTGTCCATGCGCATGCTCGGCATGCACGGCACGGCATTTGCCAACTACGCGGTCGACGATTGCGATTGCCTGCTCGCTTTTGGTGCGCGGTTCGACGACCGCGTCGCCGGCAATGTCGCCAAATTCGCCCGCCGCGCCAAGTTCATCGCGCACTTCGACATCGATGCCTCCGAAATCGACAAGGTCAAGCGGGTGAACTTCAGTCATGTCGGCTTGATGACCGATGCCCTGCGAGGATTGCTCGACTACGGCAAACGCCAGGGCTTCAAACGCGATTGGTCGGCTTGGCATCGGCACTGCGACGAACTGCGCGCGACCTACGCCATGAACTACGATCGCAACAGTCCGTTCATCCAACCCTACTATGTGATCGAGGAGATCAATCGGCTGACCCGGGGCGAGGCCATCATCACCACGGGGGTCGGCCAGCATCAAATGTGGGCGGCGCAGTACTTCGACTTCCGCAGTCCCCGGTTGTGGCTCACCTCGGGCAGCATGGGCACCATGGGATTCGGGCTGCCGGCGGCGGTAGGCGCGCAGTTCGCGCAGCGCAGCCGCCTGGTCATCGATGTTGATGGCGACGCCAGCATCCGCATGAATATCGGCGAGTTGGAGACCGTCACCACCTATGATTTGCCCATCAAGGTCGTGGTGCTCAACAACTGCGGCGACGGCATGGTCAGGCAGTGGCAGAAGCTGTTCCACAAAGGGCGCATGAGCGCCAGCGACAAGAGTCTGCACACCAAGGATTTCGTCAAAGCAGCGATGGCCGACGGCTTCAAATATGCGGTGCGCCTGGATCAGAAAGCCGACGTGCCGCGCGTCGTCGCGGAGTTCATTGGTTTCCCGGGGCCGGCATTTCTAGAGGTCATGATCGACCGCGACGCCGGCGTGTACCCCATGGTCGGTCCCGGCCAGGGGTATAGCGAGATGATCACCGGCGATCATATTCCGTCGCGCACCGAGGTCGAAACCAAGGCCCCCGACGCCTCAGAGATGTTCTAGGCCCACCCGCGAACGAAGCGGCGGCCGGCTACCACTTTCCAATGTTTTGCATGGTGGTCCAGGGTGCCGCCGGCGCCAGGGCAGGTCCTTTTTGCAGCAACTCGATCGATACATTGTCCGGCGAGCGCACAAAGGCCATGCGCCCATCGCGAGGCGGTCGACTGATGGTCACGTCATGGTCCATGAGGCGCTTGCAGGCGGCATAGATGTCATCGACCGCGTAGGCCAAATGTCCGAAGTTGCGGCCGCCCGAGTATTCTTCCGGATCCCAGTTGTGCGTCAGCTCGACCTGCGCCTCCTCATCGCCGGGCGCGGCCAAAAAAACCAGTGTGTAGCGCCCTTGCGGATAATCTTTCCGCGATAATTCTTTCAGGCCAAGCGCGTCGCGGTAGAAGCGCAACGACTGCTCGATGTCCGTCACCCGTACCATGGTATGCAGGTATTTCATGAGTCAACCTCCTGGGAATCACAAAGAATTTGGAGCAATGCATGCATAAAAGCAAACTCTCAGGATTCATCATCGACTGTCAGACCACGGATCTCGATCGATCGGCGGATTTTTGGGGAAACGCGCTCGGGATGCCGGTGCGGGAGCTGCCGCCCGACGAGGGCGGGATCTATAAGCGCTTGGAAGATAGCCAACATGGCCTGCACATCGAGGTGCAGGCCGTCAGTCACCCGAGCCGCGTGCACCTCGATATTGAGACCAACGACATCGAGGCCGAGGTGTGCAGGCTGGAAGGGCTCGGTGCCCGCCGCATCGAGGCAGTTCGCACCTGGGTCGTCATGGAAGCGCCCACGGGCCAGCGATTCTGTGTGGTTCGGGCGACTTCTGCGGATTTTGACGCCAAAGCAACGGCATGGGTCTAGTGTGGTTTTGTCACCAATTGGCAACAGGTTTGACATAGCGCAGCAAAATGTAATTAAAAAGCGTTAACTATTGGATTTACCTATGATATCGCCTATCATTAGCCCAACGAAGCGGTTCGTGTTTATTCCCAGCGTTACTTACTTGCAACACTGGAAGACACAAACAAGGTCGAACGTTTGGGCACTTTTGTGCGGCGTATCTGCCACTGACGGACGTGCGGGGTCTAACCCTGGCACCTGTTCCACTCGAAATTCCCCGGCTAGTCCGGGGACTCTTTTTTCTAAAACCTGCGTTTTAGCCGCGGAATCGCTTAAATTCGCACGATGAAGAACCTCCACCGCTCCCTGTATTTCCAGGTACTCGTCGCAATCGCCCTCGGCGTGCTGCTCGGGTACTTCTACCCCGAAGCGGGCACGAAGATGAAACCGCTCGGCGATGGGTTCATCAAGCTCATTAAAATGCTGATCGCGCCGGTGATCTTTTGCACGGTGGTGATGGGGATCGCCGGCGTGGAAGACATGAAAAAGGTCGGCAGGACCGGCGGCCTGGCGCTGATCTACTTCGAGGTCATGAGCACCATCTCGCTGATCTTAGGATTGGTGATCGTCAACATCCTGCAGCCCGGCAAGGGCATGAACGCCGACCCATCGACCTTGGACACCGGGCCGCTCAAGGATTACACCGGGCCCGGCAAGCTGCAGTCCGCCACCGACTTTGCGCTCAATGTCATTCCCTCGCAGTTTGCCGATGCATTTGCCAAGGGAGAAATACTGCAGGTGCTGTTGATCGCAATCCTTTTTGGATTTGCCATCCAGCAATTGGGTACGCGCTCTGCCGTCGTGCTGAGCTTCATCGAGTCCTTCTCGAGTGTTTTGTTCTGGATTGTCGGCGTGGTCATGAAGCTCGCTCCGATCGGCGCATTCGGCGCCATGGCGTTCACCATGGGCAAGTACGGGGTGCGCTCGCTGGTTTCATTGGGCGCACTGATGGGCAGTTTTTACGCCACGTGCCTGCTGTTCATCTTCGTTGCGTTGGGGATCGTTGCGCGCCTGCACGGCTTTCGGATTTGGCGATACCTCAAATACATCAAGGATGAACTGCTCATCGTACTCGGCACCTCATCGTCGGAAACCGTGCTGCCGCGAATGATGGTCAAGCTGGAAAGGCTGGGCGCGGCCAAGCCCGTGGTCGGTCTGGTCATCCCGGCGGGCTATTCCTTCAATCTCGACGGCACGTCGATTTACCTGACCATGGCGGCGGTGTTCATCGCGCAGGCGACCAACACACCGATGAACCTGTTCCAACAACTCGCGCTGCTCGCGGTCCTGTTGTTGACCTCGAAGGGCGCCGCGGGCGTCACGGGCAGCGGCTTCATCGTGCTGGCGGCAACGCTGTCAGCGGTGGGCACGCTGCCGGTTGCGGGTCTCGCGCTGATTCTCGGCATCGATCGCTTCATGTCGGAGGCGCGATCGTTGACGAACGTCATCGGCAACGGCGTGGCGACCCTGGTCGTTGCCAAATGGACCGGAGAGCTGGACGTGGCAAAGATGAACCGCGAACTGGCGGGAGAGGTTCCGCACGCATCCCCCGAGCTTGAGGCGACGCACTAGATGAATGTACGAGATGGATTTACGGATTCGATCGGCAATACACCTTTGATCCGCCTGCGGCGCCTGAGTGAGGAGACGGGCTGCGAAATTCTCGGCAAGGCCGAGTTCATGAATCCCGGCGGCTCGGTCAAGGATCGAGCCGCCAAGTGGATCGTCTTGGATGCCGAGCGCCGCGGCACTTTGAAGCCGCGCGGCACGGTGGTCGAGGGCACCGCCGGCAACACCGGCATCGGACTTGCGCATGTTTGCAATGCGCGGGGCTACAAGTGCGTCATCGTCATGCCCGACAATCAGGCCGCCGAGAAGTATCAGATCATCGAGGCCTTGGGCGCTGAGCTGCGCAAGGTTCCCGCGGTGCCCTACAGCAATCCGAATCAATATCAAAAAGTCGCGGGACGGCTGGCGCAGGAATTGCCCGACGCGATTTGGGCCAATCAATTCGACAACACGGCGAATCGCGAAGCGCATTTCGAGTCCACCGGGCCGGAGATCTGGCGCGACACGGGCGGCAAGATCGACGCATTCTGCGCCGCGACCGGCACCGGCGGCACGCTGGCCGGCACGGCCCGCTACTTGAAGGGCAAATCGGCGGCTGTACGAATTGTTCTCGTCGATCCGCCGGGCAGCGCGCTCTTTCACTACATCAAGGATGGTGAACTGAAATCCGACGGAGGCTCATCCATCACCGAGGGAATCGGCACCGGACGCGTGACCGCGAATCTCGAAGGCGCGCCGATCGACGATGCGCTGTTTATTCCGGACGCCGAAACCATGCACTTCGTTTATCGGCTGCTGCGCGAAGAGGGTCTGCTGCTCGGCAGCACGGCGGGCATCAATGTGGCGGCCGCCGTCAGGCTCGCCAAACAAATGGGTCCGGGACACACCATCGTGACTGTGTTGTGCGACGGCGGCGCAAAGTACCAGTCCCGCCTGTTCAATCCGGCCTGGATCAAAGAGCGGGGCTTCAGCGACGCGATCGCCTGACGTTTACGCCCGCGTGATGATTTACGCGGACTGAGAAACCTCGAGCGGCGCGGCCGTGTTGAACCAGGCCAGCGATGCGTGCAAGGACACCACCTCGCCCACGACGAAGAGCGCCGGCGACTGCAAATCGGCCTGTGCGGCCAGGCTCGCGATTGTCGCCAGTGTGCCGGTGATGACGCGCTGATTCTCCCGCGTGCCCTGGGCAATGACGGCGGCCGGCAGCGTGTCCGCCGCGCCGTGTTCCACGAGCCGCGCCGCAATATGCTGCACCCGGGCCAGGCCCATGTAGAACACAGTGGTGGTTCCGGTCTTCGCCAGTGTGCGCCAATCGGGCTCGCGTCCGTCCGCATCCCCATGCCCGGCGACGAACGTCACGCTGTGCGCGTAGTCCCGATGGGTCAGCGGTATGCCTGCGTAGGCGGCGCAGCCGGCCGCGGCGGTGATGCCGGGGATGACCGAGAAGCTGATTCGCGCCTGACTCAAGGCCTCGAGCTCCTCGCCGCCCCGGCCGAAAATAAATGGGTCGCCCCCTTTCAGTCGGACGACGCGCTTGCCCTGGCGTGCATGCTCGATGAGCAGTGCGTTGATTTGTTGCTGCGAGCTGCCGATGCCGCCGGCGGCCTTTCCCACGCAGATTCGCGCCGCGTCCCGCCGCGCCATGTCGAGCACCGCCTCAGGCACCAAACGATCGTACAGAATGACGTCGGCGTCCTGCAGCGCTCGCAGTGCCTTCAACGTCAGGAGTTCCGGATCGCCGGGTCCAGCGCCCACCAAGGTGACCTCGCCGGCGGCAGGGGCGCCGCCCGCGCTGCCTGCCAACAGTTGCTGTGCAATGCGCTGCGCGCCGTGAACGTCGCCCGCCGTAAAGCGGCGGGCGGCCGCGCCATCGACGATTGCCTCGAAATAACGGCGCCGGGCGTCGGTGTCGCGCAATCGCCGCCGCGCGGCGTGGCGCAGCGCCCGGAGCCACAGCGCCAGTTCGCCGATTCTCTTCGGGATCATCGCTTCCAGCCGTTCGCGCAAGCGGCGTGCGAGCACCGGCGAGGTGCCCTCGGTCGCGACCGCCACCAGCACCGGATTGCGGTCGATGATGGCCGGCACGATGAAACGCGACGCCTCGCGGTCGTCCACCACGTTGACGGGAATCGCACGCGCCTCGCTCAAGTTTGCGATCCAACGGTTCACCGCGCGGCGCGAGGTCGCGACGATGACCAGCCGCGCGCCGTCGAGATCCTCGGGGACGAACTCGCGCAGCGCCAGCTCGATCTTGCCGGCCGCCGCGCGCGCTTCAAAATCAGGCAGCACCTTGGGCGCCACGACGGTGATGCAGGCGCCCGCGCGCTCGAGCAGAGCGAGCTTGCGCAGCGCCACCTCGCCGCCGCCGACGATCAGCACTTTCAGCGACTTAAGATCGAAAAAAACCGGAAAGTAATTCATCGGCAAATCCTTGGTTGCGAGCGCCTAAGTTATTGGCGACACACGCAATTTTGACTGCACCGCGGCTGCATATCGCTGACTATAGAGCGAACCATGCCGCTGCAAAACGAATTCCAAGGCATGAGTACATGCCTATTCGTGATGCGCGATAACCTTATATGCTAGTGCACAAGACCTAAGATCCAAGGCGGGGCGATGAAATTCCAGCAATTGCGCTATCTCGTGGCCGTCCATGAAAACGGGCTGAACATCACGGCAGCCGCGCGGCAACTGCACACCTCGCAGCCCGGCGTGAGCCGCCAGCTCAAATTGCTGGAAGAAGAGCTGGGTTTTCAATTGTTCGAGCGCGAGGGCCGCGCGCTGACCCGCACCACGGCCGCGGGCGAGGAAATCATTTCGCGCGCCAGCAGCATTTTGCGCGAAATGCAGAATATTCGCCGCACCTCGGCAGAGCTGCGCAAGGCCGATGGCGGCACGCTGTCGATAGCAACCACCCACACCCAGGCCCGCTACGTGCTGCCGCAGGTAATCGGCGCGTTCCGCGCCAACTACCCCAAGGTACGGCTGCAATTGAATCAGGGCACTTCCGAGCAAATCGCTGAAATGGTGGCGCGCGACCGCGTCGACTTCGCGATCGCCACCGGCTCGGAGGAATTGTTTCCGCACCTGGTGCGTTTGCCGGTGTATCGCTGGCATCGCGCGGTGGTGGTGCCGCGCGGGCATCCATTGGCCTCGGCCGGCAAGCTTACCCTCAAGAAGTTGGCGGAGTACCCGATCGTCACCTACGTGTTCAGCTTCTCCGGCCGCTCCTCCCTGCCGGCGCTGTTCGAAACCGCCGGACTGTCGCTCGATGTGGCACTGACGGCACGGGATTCGGACGTGATCAAGACCTACGTTCGCATTGGACTAGGGGTCGGCATTCTCGCCCGTCTGGCGATCGATCCGGTGGCCGACAGCGACCTTGTGGTACTGGACGCTTCGCATCTGTTCGAAGGCCACATGACCTGGATTGGATTTCGCCGCAGTGCGTTGCTGCGCGCCTATATGTATGAATTCATCGAGCTGCTGGCGCCGCATCTGCCGCGCAAGCTAGTCCGCGAGGTGGAGAAATTCGAAACGCAGGAAGAGGTCGACCGGGTCTTGAAGGGTCTGGTCATTCCTGTGCGCGATACGCCGTGACAGCCGACGAGACTGCGCGCAGCTTATGCGGCAATCCCAGGTCATTCGAGGGCTGATACGCGGCCGTGAAGGTGGAAAACGCGCTGTACGCGTCCTCGATGTCGGTCTCGGGCAATTCGAAGCTGTTGAAGCCGCAGCGCGCCATGAAGAATAGTTGATCGCGGCGCACATAACCCGTCGCGCGCAGCTCGCCCTTGAAATTCCAATGTTCGCGCAGCTGCCGCGCTTGCGTGTAGCCGCGTCCCTCGCTCGGCCCGGGGAACTGCGCGGCAATCAGCGCAAAGTGCGCAAGATCCGGCGCCAGTTGCTCCGCATGATGTTCCGGGGACAGAACCACCCCCAAGGGGCTGCCGCGTGCCAGCCACGTGTCGGACTCCAACCGCCACTGATCCAACGTGACGATGAGCGGCGCGGACGGGTCGGCGGCAGCTTCGGCAACGTAGCGCCAGTCGTCGAGCACTATCTGGCCGTCACGCAGCAATCGGCGCTGCATACACCCGCTCCTTGAAGGGCTTGATGCCGAGACGGCGCACGCAGTCGAGGAAGCGTTCCTCGGAGCTGCGCTGTTCCACATACACTTCCAACAGGCGTTCGATCGTTTCCGCCACCTGTTTCTTGGGCACGGAGGGTCCGATGACCGTGCCCAGCGACGCATCGGCGCCGGCCGCGCCGCCGATCGTGATTTGATACCACTCCTCGCCGCCCTTATCGACGCCGAGAATGCCGATATTGCCGACATGATGGTGCCCGCAGGCATTCATGCATCCCGACATCTTGACGTCGATTTCGCCGAGATCGTAAATATAGTCGTAGTCGTCGAAGCGCTCGTTGATGAGCTTCGCGACGTCGATGGAGCCCGCGTTCGCGAGACTGCAAAAGTCCAAGCCCGGACAGCAGATGATGTCGGTCAGGGTGCCGATGTTCGGCGTGGCGAGCCCTGCACGCTCCAGCGTCTGCCACAGTTCGTAGGCCTTGCCCTGTTCGACATCGGGTAGCAGCAGATTTTGGGTATGCGTCACGCGCACCTCGCCGAACCCGTAACGCTCGGCAAGATCGGCAATCAAATCCATCTGCGCGTCGGTGGCATCGCCGGGCGCCACGCCGGGCTTTTTCAACGACACAAACACCGCGCGATAACCGTCCACCTTGTGCGCCGTGGTGTTGTAGCGATACCAGGCGCGAAAGGCGGTTTCCTTTCCGGCGTCGGGTGTTAAGTTGGGCAGCGCGCGGTAGGCGGGCGGCTTGAAGAAGCCGCGCATACGCTCGATTTGCACGGCATCGACACGCAGGACGCTGTCGCGCAACGTTTCCCATTCGGCCTCCACGCGCCGTGTAAATTCCTGTATCCCCAAGGAACGCACCAGGATTTTGATGCGTGCCTTTTGCAGATTGTCGCGGCGCCCCTCCAGGTTGTAAACGCGCAGTATCGCCTCGAGGTAGGAAAGCAAGTGTTCGCGCGGCAGGAACGAGCGCACCACCTGGCCGATGATGGGTGTACGGCCCAGGCCCCCTCCCGCCAGGATTTCAAAGCCCGGCTCGCCGTTCAGGCCCCGCACGATATGGACGCCGATGTCGTGCACCAGCGAGGCGGCGCGGTCTTGCGGAGCACCGGTGACGGCGATCTTGAATTTGCGGGGCAGGTAGCTGAACTCGGGATGGAAAGTCGACCATTGGCGGATGATTTCGCACCAGGGCCTGGGATCCTCGAGCTCGTCGGGGGTGATGCCGGCGAGATGATCGGAGGTGGTGTTGCGAATGCAATTGCCGCTGGTCTGGATGGCGTGCATCTCCACTTCGGCCAGTTCCGCCAGAATATCGGGCACCTGCTCGAGCTTGGGCCAGTTGAATTGCAGGTTTTGCCGCGTCGTGAAGTGTCCGTAGCCGCGATCATAGGTGCGCGCGATTTTCGCCAGGGTGCGCAGCTGGGCCGCGGAGAGCAATCCGTACGGGATCGCGATACGCAGCATCGGCGCGTGCCGCTGGATGTACAGGCCGTTGCGCAAGCGAAGGTGACGAAATTCTTCCTCGCTTAACGCGCCCTTTAGGAATCTTTGCGTTTGATCACGAAACTGCGCCACCCGCTGGCGCACCAGAGTTTTGTCGGTGATGTCGTACCGATACATGCAAATACGATAGTGGCGCACCCGCGATTGCGCCAATTACTGCGCGACATGAGCTTATGACTGCCGCTCCTTGTCAGTCATTGCCGATCCTTGTCAATGGGCGCCCAAGTTCCATGCCAATCCGGGCAGCAGTTCCGTCGGTAATAGGTAAAAAACGTGATTTGCTTGGCAGAGCGAAATTGAGGTTGGGCGCAGCATCGCTGGGGTAACAAAGGGCCCCCATTTGGCTAAAGATCTCACGGAAGTAGCGGTCGCACCGGACACCTACCATGTCTCGCCCGAGCCCATGCTTTTGATTGCGGATTTGCATGGGGCCCTGGCGCTCTGCCTGCATGACGAAGGGCGTGGCGTGGGCGGCCTGCTGCACCTGCGTTTCATGGGCGGCACCGGCCGCCCAAGCGATGTCACCGACAACACTTTGAGCTCGGTGCTGGTGGTACTCGACAAGTTCAAGCGCGCGGTGCTCGGCAATGCAACACGCCGCGACGAAGTTCAGGCTCGCATTCTTGCGCATGCGCTGCCGCCCACCGATGCCGGCGAACCGAGCGCTTCTCTGGTTGATCTGATCCAGGCCGATCTCGCCGACGGCAAGATTGCCTGCGGTTCGCAGACCATGCGCCGCACCGAAGGCGTGCGCGTGTGCTTCCAGCCCTTCGAGGGGCGCGTCTGGATCTGCGGCCCAAACGATCTGCGATCGGCCGGCCGCGCGCATAACTCCGTCGGCTGAATTCATTATAAGATTCCCCCAACCTTAAGGGGGTCTCCATGCGCGTCGCGATCCTTGCGGCAGTGATTCTATTGAGCGCTTGCGCCAGCAACGACATGGCCCTGGCTCCCCCGGCGGGCGTCGATTTCAGCGGTCGTTGGAAGCTCAATGTTGCCGACAGCGATGACCCTTTGCATCTGCTGCAACTCGCCAACGCCCAGGCTTCCGAGGCGGCGGACAACGCCAGTGCAGGGGGCCGCGGCGGCCGCGACCGGGGGGGCGCGGGTTATCCCGCGCTCGCTCCGCCGGCCACGCCCTCCGTCGCCGTGCTGGCTGAGGCGACGCGCTTTCCCGGCAAGCAACTCGAGATCAAGCAAGTGAGCGGTGTCCTGACTTTTACGTCCGGAGGCCAGATTCGTGTGTGCCAGCCCGGCGATGTTCACAAAGCGCGGCGGCATCATGACAGCGGAGCGGATCGCGATGCGCCGCTGCCGGCTGCGCGCGACACACCGCCGCCCAAGTGCGGCTGGAGCGAGAAAACGCTGATCGTTCGCAGCAGCGAGTCGGATGAGGATCGACCGCCGTTCGAAGAGCACTACCGCATATCGGAGGACGGTCAGCGCTTGATAGAAGAAGTGAGTTTCAGACGCGGTCGTTCGAGCGGCTTCACGCTGTCGCGCGTGTGGGATCGACTACCCTGAGCACGCTACTGCGAGCGAATCCCATTATGCCTCTGAGCGTTTTGTGTGGCGTCTTTAGCGTCTCGCGCAGCCTGTTCGATGATGTCGCCGTCCGAGCAGACCCTGGTTTCGAATCGAGTGCCCATCTTTGGTTCATTTCGGCAAAACAGCGTTCTGCCGTTGTGAACTTCCGGCTTGTACCCTGCCGACTTCAATCTTTTCGTCTGGGCTGCCAAGTTCGCCGCCGCAGCCGCATCTTGCTCTCGGGGTTGAGCCGCGCTCGCGGCGGCGGTCGATACGGGCGGTGTTGCGCTGGAAACAGGCGCGGCTGCTGCCTGCGTTGGCGGCGGCGGGGAATCGTCCGCGATGGCTTGCGAAAACGCGCCGACACACAAGGAAATCAATAAGACTTTTATGTATTGCATGGTGCGGATATGCCACAAATGAAGCGGCTCAGTCAACGGAAAAAATCCTTTCTGTGAACTCGCGCAGTGATCCGGACAGGCCTATAAAAAAGCCGGGCTTGCGCCCGGCTTTCAAGTCCCCATGCCTCTCGTGATGCTTTGTCAACGAGCACTCGACGATGATCGGTCTTTTTTATGTCCCTGATACCAATTGCGTCCGAGCAACACTCTAGCTGCGCGCCGTCGCCGAAGCTAGCCCTATTGCAAAGAAGTGTGAAACTTAATGTAGTGAAATAGCCACAACAATTGTTAGTGACCGACAGAGCTCGCCGGGAGTTCGAGTATCCTTAGCGCTAATACTCTGCCCGGAGGCGATGGATCCCTTGGCCAAACGTTCGAAATTGACCATGCCGGCTCACGCCGTGCGTACTCGACGAGCCTACTTTGACTGCCGCTTCGGGCAGCTGCACGTCCGCACCGCCTTTCCCACCACCGGCGGCTTCGATGAGCAGGTGACTCTGTTCTGCCTGCATGCTGATCAGAGCTCCAGTCGTGCCTTCGCCCGCTTTTTGCCCGAGATTGCCGACGTGCGCTCGGTCTATGCGCCGGACCTGCCGGGCCTGGGTGAATCGGATCCGTCGCCCGCATCCGGCGTTTCTGAAGCGGCCGGCGCCGTGTCCGATCTTGCGGATGACTTAAGGTTGCGCCAAATCGATGTCCTGGGGGTCCACACCGGTGCACTCGTCGCACTGCATCTTGCGGCCGCGCGCGCCGAACTGGTGCGGCGCCTGGTGCTGGTGGGCGTGCCCGCCGCCGAACCGTTGCCGACGATCAGGCAACCCACTCTCGTGATGCGCACGGGGCTTGATGCACCGGACAGCCTGCATTCGCTCAAGACGGCATTGCCGAACGGCAAATTCGTCGACATCGCGGACTATGCCAGCGACCTCTTCGAGGCCGCCCCGTCAACGCTGGCCAAACAAATCGGCGCGTTTCTGACCGGCTAGCGCGGTGCGGCTCAATAAATTCATCAGCGAATCCGGCGTGTGCTCTCGCCGGGAAGCGGACAAGTGGATCGAGGCAGGCCGCGTCACGTGCAACGGCCAACCCGCCGTCCTCGGCACCCAAGTGTCGGAAGGCGATGAGGTCCGCATCGACGGCGATCTCATCGGGGTGAAGAAACAGCAGGTCTATATTGCGCTCAACAAACCCGTCGGCATCATCTGCACCACCGAGTCCCACATCGAAGACAACATCATCGATCACGTGGGATTCCCCGAGCGGATTTTTCCCGTCGGCCGCCTGGACCGGGATTCGGAAGGGCTGATCCTGCTGACGAACAACGGCGACATCGTCAATGAGATCTTGAGATCGGAAAATAATCACGAAAAGGAATATGTGGTGACGGTCGATCGCCCCATTACCGATCTTGCGCTGCGCATGATGGCGAGCGGCGTCAAAATCATGGGGGAGGTGACCAAACCCAGCAAGGTCACGCGCCTCGATGCGCAAACGTTTCGCATCATTCTCACCCAGGGACTGAATCGCCAGATCCGGCGCATGTGCTCGGCGCTCGGCTACAAGGCACAGCGACTGCAGCGCGTGCGCATCATGAATGTGCAGCTGGGAGCCTTGAGGCCCGGACAATGGCGTCACCTGACGCCTGAGGAACTGGTCGGCTTGATCGGTGAGCCTGTCTGAGTATTCCGCGTGGCTCCTAGTTCGGCCGCAGCGCGTCAGAAGGCACGCCGTCCGACCATTGCCGGGCGCAGGTCGCGCGCCAATCGGGGTCCTCTGCTCGATCGGCCAGCCAGCGGTAGAAGTCCCTGCCCTGATCGGTCCAGTACGAATGGCTGAAGAGCACGCCGCCGCTGCTCGACTTCACGGTGAAGCGGCGGCGAAAGCCGAAGCTGGCGATGCCGCGAGTGCAGCTGATTCGCGGCGAATTCTCCGCCAAGGCAAATTGATTGGGCCCGACCTGCAGGCGCAGCCTGCCGCCCTGGCCATATACGCAGATGTTCGGGCCGGTGGCGCGGATCAGCGCGATGCCATGCACCAGCGCCGGCGGCGAGTCGCAGGCCGTCCAGGTGCCGCCGAGCGCATGCCACTGCAGCACCATGCTTTGGCGGCGGAAATCGACGACTGAAATGGTGGTGGCGCTATTCACTGCCACGCATTCAATCACACCTCGGAATCATTTTCCCCGTGCGTCGGCAAACGCGATTTGAATCGCGCCGGCCGTGAGAAGTTGCGGCAACACCAAAGGCTCGCTCGAACCCGGCTTGGCATTGTAAACCAGGTACAACGGCACGCCGGCGCGGCCGAAAGCGGCCAACGCTTTGGTGATCGCAGGATCCCGGTTGGTCCAATCGCCTTTCATCAAAACGACTTTCTTGTCGTGGAAGATCTCTTGCACGGCAGCATCAGCAAACGCATTGCGCTCATTGACGAGACAGGTCAGACACCAGCTCGCGGTAAAATTCACCAGCAACGGCCGGCCGGCCGCGCTCAGCTCCGCGACTTTCGCCGCACTGTAGGGCTGCCATTCATCGCCGCCGGGCTGCGCTCGCGCCGACTCGCCGGGAGCGGCCGCTGCGACATCGGCGAAACGCACCGGAAGAATGATGGCCAACAGCAGCGAGATCACCGCGGTGGCGATGACCGTCACTCTGCCGCCGCCGGCTGTGGAGCGGGATTTCTGAAAAGACCACGCCGCCAGCGCAATGAGAATGCTTCCCGCGAGTGCCGCGCCCAGGCCGAACGGGGATGTCTCCTGCGCGACCACCCACAACAGCCACGCGGCCGTTGCATAGACCGGAAATGCAAACACCTGTTTCAGCGTGTCCATCCAGGCACCGGGCTTCGGTAACACGCGGCGCATCCACGGCGCAAATGACAACAACACGAACGGCAGCGAGATGCCGACGCCGAGCGCCGCAAAGATGCACAGTGCGTTGATCGGCGCCTGCGTGAGGGCCGCGCCCACTGCGGGCGCCATGAACGGCGCGGAGCAGGGCGTCGCCACCAATGTCGCCAGCACGCCGGTAAAGAACGAAGCACTGTAGCTGTCGCCCTGCGTCAGGTTGTCGCCGACGCCGGCGAGGCCGCCGCCGACCTCGAACACGCCGGACAAATTGAGCCCAACGGCGAGCAGCAGATAGACCAGCAGGGTGACGAACAGCGGCGATTGCAGTTGAAAGCCCCATCCCAATTGCTCGCCGCCGGCGCGCAGCACCAAGAGCACGCCGGCGAGGCACAGCATCGAGACGATCACGCCGGCTGCAAACACCAGGCCCTTGGCGCGCACCGCCGCCGGATGCTTCTGGGCCTGCTCCATCACGCTGAGCGCCTTGATCGACAGCACCGGAAAGACGCAGGGCATGAGATTCAATATCAAGCCGCCCAACACCGCGAACAGCAGCAGCGTCGGCAGCGAATGCTCGGGTTCCTGGTTCGTTTTCGTCGCCGGCGCGAAGCGCGGGCCCGCCTTGACCTGATCCGCGCCGGCGCCCGAGAAGTCCGCGGCAATCTCGATGGGCACGGAGTCGGTTTGCGCGCCGTTCTTTTCAGTGGCGACCAGCACGCCGCGGATCGCGCCCGCCTTCGGCGGCTGATAGCCGATCTTCATGGAAAGCTCGAGCGCTTCCTTGGTCCGCGTCAGGGTCTGGGGCGTCGCATACTCGATGCCGCCCTCGTCATAGGGAAAAAACGACAGGGAGGTGATCTGAGACAGCGTGGCGCCCCATTCGCCGCCCAACGTGATGATGAGCTTGTCGCCGGAAATTCGTGCCGAAGTCGGTGCCGGCTGTGCGCTCGGCAATTCGCCGCGCGCCGTGCTGAACAGGGCCGCTGCGGCAGGATCGATGCCGCCTGCTCCCGCGCTTGCGGGTATGGTCAACTGCAGATCCGCATCTGCCGGGATGCAGACATCGGAGCAGACCAGCCAGTTCGCCTTGGCCGAGAGCGACAGGGGAGCCCCGGCTTTCAAATCCTTCGGCGCCGTAACCTGAACCAGGTGCACCGCATGCTTGGCGTAGCCGTAATTGACCAGGGGCGCGATCTCGAAGCGATGCGGCGTGGTCCACACGATGTCGCCCGCCGTAAATCCCGGCGGCAGCTGCCAGGCGAGCTTCGTCGGCTCGCCGGAATCGCCCGGGTTGCGCCAGTAGGTATGCCAGCCGTCGCGAATATCGAACTCGAGGGCCACCCAGAACGCCTGACCCGGTCCGACCGCGGCAACCTCGCTGACCAGGCGCGCTTTGACGTTGTCGGTGGCAACCGTGTTCCCGCTGAGCGCAAACGCGCCCGAGGACGCGAATAGCAGCGAGAACAGCCAGTATTTGAGTGCGCGCATGACCCTATGTTACCGAATTAATGGCTCAGACGATCGCGAGGCTGCGCCGGGGTGTGGACCGTCTCACAGTATGAGACCGCAATACCGCTGTGCGGCCGCTTCGGCTAATGTATCCACAGATGCCGCTCATGCAAGAAAACTACGTCGATCGGATTCTCAAGGCAAAGGTCTACGACGTTGCCGTCGAGACAGCACTCGAAGCCGCGCCGCGGTTGTCAGGGCGCCTCAACAATCACGTCTGGTTCAAGAGAGAAGACCTGCAGCCGGTGTTTTCGTTCAAAATTCGCGGCGCCTATAACAAAATCGCGCAGCTCTCGGCCATCAGCGCCCAGCGGGGCGTCATCTGCGCCTCGGCGGGCAATCACGCGCAAGGCGTTGCGTTGGCGGCGCGGACCCGGGGCATCCCCGCGGTCATCGTCATGCCGCTGACCACGCCCGAAATCAAAGTGCAGGCGGTCGCCGATCTCGGCGGCGAGATCATATTGCACGGCGATGACTACGATCACGCATACGATCACGCCACGGAATTGGGCCGGCAACGAAATCTCGTGTTCGTGCATCCATTTGACGACCCCGACGTCATCGCCGGGCAGGGCACCATTGCCATGGAGATCCTGCGCCAGCGCCATGGCGATGAAATCGACGCCATTTTCGTACCCGTGGGCGGCGGCGGTTTGATTGCGGGAATCGCGGCCTACGCGAAATCGCTGTATCCGCGCATGAAGATCGTTGGGGTTCAGCCGGAGGACGCGGCCGCCATGTACGAATCGCTGCGCGGCGGAAAGCGTGTCACCCTCGAGCGCGTCGGCATGTTCGCCGACGGCGTTGCGGTGCGGCGCGTGGGCGAGGAAACCTTTCGTCTGGCGCGCCAGTATGTCGATGAGATTATTTTGGTGAGCACCGATCAGATCTGCGCCGCCATCCAGGACATTTTCCAAGATACGCGCTCGATCGCCGAACCGGCGGGCGCCTTGGCGGTGGCCGGCATCAAGAAATACGTGGCGCGCGAGCATTGCAGCGGGCGCAACTTGATCGCCATCAATTGCGGCGCCAACATGAATTTCGACCGCCTGCGGTACGTCGCCGAACGTGCCGACATCGGTGCGCAGCGCGAGGCGCTGTTCGCGGTGCAAATGCCTGAAGCGCCGGGATCATTTCTACGCTTCTGCGAATTGCTCGGCAGGCGCAGCGTCACCGAATTCAATTACCGCTATTCGGATGTGAAAGCGGCACAGGTGTTCGTGAGCATGGCGCTCACCCAGGGCAGGACGGAACGCGATGCGTTGCTTGCCGAGATCATTGCCGCGGGTTTTGCGGCCAGCGACATGAGCGACAATGAAATGGCCAAGCTGCATGTGCGCTACATGGTGGGCGGCCACGCCCATGGGCTGGCCGACGAGAGGTTATACCGCTTCGAGTTTCCTGAACGCCCGGGGGCCCTGCTCAAGTTCTTGCAGGCCATCGGCACGCAGTGGAACGTCAGCCTGTTCCACTATCGCAATCATGGATCCGACCACGGCCGCGTGCTGGCCGGCATTCAAGTGCCTTCCGCCAGCACCACGGACTTTTTGCTGCACATCAACGAACTGCAATACGCCTACACCGAAGAGACCGACAATCCCGCGTACCGGCTGTTTCTCGGAGCGTGAATCGCGGGCCTGGGTCTTGGGCGCCGATCCCGGCGCCTCAGGGCCGATGCACCGTCACGCTGGTGCTCGCGGTTTGCACCGCGTTGGGATCCGCTATTTTTTGCCAGGCTTGCGCGCGCCTCACCACTGCATCGTCCGTGCCCCGGGCCTTGACCAGCACCGGCACCGCGGCGTCGAGTTCCTCGGCCGCTTCTCGCATTTTGCCGGTATGCTCGAGCGCGTAAGCGTGAATGGCGTGGGCCTGCGCCGTCTGCGGGTTAGTGGCCGGCGAAGTTGCCGTCCAGATCTTGATGGACTCCTCGCTGTCGGCAAGCGCTTCGGCGGATTTATTGCGATCCACCAGCAAACGCGCAAAGTGCATGAGCAGCGACGCGCGATTCTGGTGATTTGCCGGCAATGATTTGTCGTAGATCGCCAAAGCTTGGCGGAACTCATTTTCCGAACCCGCCAGATCGCCCTTGTCATGCAACAGCATGGCCAGGCTCACGCGCCCATAGCCGACGTTGTAGTTATCCGGGCCGAACAGCGACAGGCGAATGTCCACGGCATCGCGCAGGAGCGGTTCGGCTTCAGTCAATCGCCCTTCACGCTGCAGCAGCAAACCATAGTTGCCCTTGGTAATCGCTGTTTCCGGATGGCGCTCGCCGTAGGCGCTTTGCATTCGGTTGAGCGCGTCGCGGTACAGTGTCTCCGCGCGTCTAAGATCGCCCATGTTTTGCGCGACAATTGCCAGATTCTCCAGGTATTGTGCGACGCGGGGATGGTCATCTCCCAGAACCCGCCGGTCTATGTCCAACGCCCGCTCGTAGGTCTGCTTGGCGAGCGCCCACTGTTGACTGCGTGTGTAGACCTTGGCCGAATCATCCAGGAGCGATGAAATATCGGTTTGCGGAGCGTTGCCGGACTCCAAAATCGTCAGACTTTGTACGAACAGGTCTTTGGCCTCGCCGAACCGGCCTTGTTGAAGTCGAAGCCTGCCCAGTGCCCACAGCGTGCGTCCTGACTCGATGCTTTTGGCGCCGAATTCACTCTGAGAAATGCGCAGCGCATCCTGCAGGGGGCCCTCGGCGCCGGGGAGGTTGCCCGTGCCGATGCGTGCCGTCGCGACTTCCCGCAGCGTGCCGATATGCGATGAGTCGTGCGAGGGTCCCTGCAGCAGCAGGGCTTCGTCCAAGATCGGCAGCGCTTCCTTGTACTGCCCGAGGCTGTCGTAAACGGCGCCGACCGTTGATAACAACGCGGCCTTGGTTTCCGGTTGATCCTGGAGTCCCGCCTCCAGTCTTTTTGCGCCTGAATCCAGCAGTTCGCGCGCCGTGACTTGATTGCCGCGATTTTCCTCCGGGTCCGACAGCTTGAACAAATTGACGAGAAACCCAGATACTTCTTCGGCACGCGCGCGCTCGCGTTCGGCCCGTTCGCGCTGCTGCGCGGCGTGGTCGCGCTCGGCGGCAATCCGCACGGACTGCACGTACGTGGTGACCGAGAACGCGACGATCATGAAGGTTGCGGCTGCCGCGGCGCTGACCGGCAGCCAGTGGCGCTTGACGAATTTCGTCGTGCGATAGGACACCGTATCGCGGCGCGCCATCACGGGTTTGCCTTCGAGGTAGCGTTGAATATCGGCAGCCAGCTGTTCCGCCGATCCGTAGCGGCGCTCGGGCTCCTTGCGCATGGCCATCAAGACAATATTGTTCAAATCGCCATCCAAGGCGCGCCGCAGGCGCTTCGCGCTGGTTCCGCGCGCGTCGGCAATGGACTTCGATTCCGGTGATTCGTCGCCGCCCACCATTTGACTCGGGGGCAGCGGATCCTTTTCGCAAATGGCGCGCTCGATCTCCGAGAGGCGCATGGAGGAAATGAAGAACGGGCCGGTACCGCACAGCAGCTTATAAAGGAGCACGCCCAACACGTAGACATCGCTGGACGTGGTGATTGCCTGACCGCGTACCTGTTCGGGACTGGCATGATCCGGCGTCATGACCCGAATGTCGGCCTGGGTCACGGCGAGCGTGTGCCGCGCGGCCTGCCGGTCATCGAGCAGCTTTGCGATGCCGAAATCCAGCAATTTAGGGGCACCGACGGCGGTGACCAGGATATTGGATGGCTTTAGATCGCGATGCACGATGAGGTTCTGATGCGCGTAGTGAGCCGCGGCACAAACCATCTGAAACAGCTTCAGGCGCGCGTTGATGTCCAGGCGATTGGAATCGCAAAATACGTCGATGGCGACGCCATCGATGTATTCCATGACGATGTAAGCGCTGCCGTCGGGCAACGCGCCGCCATCGAGGAGATGAGCAATATTCGGGTGATCGAGCTGCGCCAGGATCTGGCGTTCAAGCTTGAGCCGCGAGTGCATCGAAACCGCGAGCGCGCCGCCATGCACGACCTTGATGGCGACCTGCTGTTCGAATTGAGCATCCGCGCGTTCGGCCAGGTAAACCTCGCCCATCCCGCCCGCGCCCAAGGTGCGCAGCACCCGATACGGCCCTATGCGATCTCCCATCATTTTTGCAGCATGCACCCCGATAAGGGTGATCTGCAAACGGCCGCCCTTGCGGCGGGGTGCTGCTTGCGTGTATGAAAGCGGGGCCGCACGCCAAATTTAGGAGATACTCATGCCAAACGGAAATGAACACAAAGCCCCGCCGCCTCCACCTCCACCGCCGCCTCCGGGCGGCACCAAACCGGGTGGCGGCGCCAAAACCGACGGCGGCGGCGACCAGCCACCGCAAAACAAGCTACGCCGAGCGGCCGGAGTCGGCGGTGCCGTCGAACACCTGCACTGATTGGATAGCGTAACCGCGTACCAGGCGCTGCGGCAGCCGCGGCACGAAACGCTGCGGGTGCGCGGTCTCAAGATGCATTTGACGCGCTGGGGTCCGGAACCGACTGCTCTGGAGCCCCCGGTGTTCTTGCTGCATGGATGGCTGGACGCGGGCGAAACGTTTCAGTTCATCGTGGACGCCCTCAAGAAAGACCGGCCGGTCGTCGCGCCGGATTGGCGCGGGTTCGGACGCAGCGAGTGGCCGCAGGAGGGCTACGGATTCCCCGACTATCTTGGCGATTTCGATGCGCTGCTGGATCAGATTTCGCCGGATGCCGCGGTGCGCGTCGTCGGCCACAGCATGGGCGGCAATATCGCCAATTTGTATGCGGGCCTTCGGCCCGCGCGCGTGCGCTGCGTCATCAATCTCGAAGGGTTGGGGCTGCCGCGTACTTCACCGCAAGACGCGCCAAAACGCATGCGTAAATGGCTGGATCAAATCAAAAGCCCGACGGTGGAGAAAACCTACAGTTCCTTCGAACAGCTTGCGTCCATCATTCAATTTCGGTATCCGCGATTTGCTCCGGGGGCCGCGGCCTTCGTCGCGCGCATATGGGGAACGCCGGACGAGGATGGCCGAGTGCGTTTGGCGGCCGACCCGCGGCATCACTGGGTCAATCCCATTCTTTACAAGCGCGAAGACGCGGAGGCGACCTGGGGCGAGATTCGCGCTCCCACCCTGGTCGTGCTGGGCCAGGAATCGGATTACTTGCCGCGATTGGGGGCGGACGGCACGATCGAGGCGCTGCGCGCCGCCTATCCCGGCGCCGATGTCGTCAGCATCGAGGCTGCGGGACACATGCTGCACATAGAACGACCCGACGCAGTCGCGCCGGTGATAGAAGCGTTTTTGGATGCCCATTAGGTGATCCGCCGCCTTTATCCCACTCGATTCGGCCAGCTGCATCTGCGCAGCCATGACGGCAAGGGCGTACCGCTGGTGCTGCTGCATATGTCGCCGCGTTCCGGCGCGATGTGGGAGGCATTTCAGGAAAAACTCGACAGACCGACGCATGCGCCCGATCGTCTGGGCTACGGTTTCTCCGATGCACCGCCCTGGGCGCTGTCCTTGGAGCAATACGCGCAAGCGACGGTGGATGGACTGAAGGCAGCGGGGATGCAGGGCCAAATCGACTTGCTTGGCGTGCACACCGGTTCCATCGAGGCGATCGAAATCGCGCATCAATTGGGCTCGCAGGTGCGTCGTGTCATTGCTGTAGGCATGCCGCTCTTCACCGCCGAAGAGCAGCAGCGTCAACTCGAAAAATACAGCGAGCAGCCGCTGCGGCCGGCAACCGAGGGCGGGCACGTGCTGGGTGCCTGGCGCGGCGGCCTGACACTGCGGCAGCCCCCCTTTGACCTCGCCGACGCGCATCAACGATTTATCGAGCACGTGCTGGCGGCAAATCCCGGAGCGGCCTTTCGAGCGGCGTGCGGTTACGCCATCGACAAGAAATTGAGAGCGCTGAGAACACCGCTCAAAGTGCTCGCGCCGCATGACGACATCATCGAACAGACCTTGCGCGTCAAACCCCTGTTGAAGTCAAGCGCCGCGTTTGTTGATTTGCCGGACCTGGGGCTGGATCTGTTTCATACGGCGACCGACCGAATGGTGGGCCTCATCAACCGCCACTTGCCGGCGCAATAGGCATTTTTCGAATGGATGTTACGAAAATGCCGGCGCCGGGAACCGGCAGTGCGAGCGCTCCGTCCTCGGCGCCGGAGCAAGGTGCGCAACCGCCCGCGCGTACGGCGGCGATCGCGGATCGCGCCGACATCCGCCCGCTCGATATCCCCGCGGCGCTGCAGATCCTTCTCGCCGAAGTGCGCGCCTCCTTCGAATTGCAGGCAATCGTGATGGGCAACGACGCCGGCGGTGCCGGCGCCGAAAGCGAAACTCAAGCAGCCCGTGCGCTGCTGCAGATGGTCTTGCAGGCGCTTCCTGATGAGACCGCGAGTTCGCCGGAGTGGAATGCGCCCGGCAACGCGGCGGCGTGGAGCGCGGCAATGATGCGCGTGGACGCCGCGCTGCAGGAGGGGTTCGATCGCGCCATCAGCGCGGTCGCTGCATGGCGCGACGTGCCGGCGAGTGTCGTGGATGCGGCCCAGCAAACGCGCACTCTGGTCTTTGCGATCCTCGGCGATGATCCGCAGAACCCGATCTGGCTGCGCCCGGAATGGGCGGGGCTGGCGCCGCGATTCGAACGATTTTGGCGGCGTCGGCGCTTCGTGCGCCGGCGTCTGGCCGATCCCGATTATTCTTCAGGGAGCTTCGATGACAACGAACCGCGATCTTGAGCCCCCAGCATCGCAGGCGGCGGACCTGATGCCGATATTGAAGCGCACCGGCCTCGTGGTCGTGTTCTTGTGGTTCGCGTTCGGCGGCGTTGCGCATTTTGCACTGACCAAATTGGAGATGAGCATCGTGCCGCCGGTCATCCCGTGGCCACGGGCCGCCGTGCTGGTCAGCGGCGTGTTCGAGCTGCTGGGCGCCGCGGGTATTTTGATACCGGCCACGCGTCGCGCCGCGGGCATCGGCCTGTTCTTGCTGACCATCGCGGTCACACCCGCCAATGTCTACATGCTGCAGCACGCGGAGCTGTTCAACGTGCCGCTTTGGGCGCTCATCGTTCGACTGCCCTTCCAAGTTGTGCTGCTCGCGTTGATCCTCTGGAGCACCTGGACGCCGCGCCTCAATCGGTCACCACGTTGACATCGCCGGCATGGACCGAAACCATGCCCTCGATGTCAGCCAGTTTTGCAGCCAACTTGGAAATCGATCCGGTTCCTTGAATCTCCAAGGCAACCGTGACGGTGCGATCGGCGATGTCCTGTCGATCCGCGGGCGATTCCTTTTCGACCTGCAGCCGGCTGACGACGAAATTATGCTGCGTGCATCTGACGAGCACCTCCCGCAGGACTTCGCGCCCATCTTGGTAGCAAATCTGCAGCAACGAAGGCGTCCAGCGAGACCGGGGCAGGCGGCTGGCAATGTAAGGAAACGCAAAGACGACGACGAAGTGGCCTCCGGTCACCGCGAGGGCCAATACCGGCAAACCGGCGCCGCAAGCCATGCCGATCGCCGCTGTCAGCCACACGATGGCGGCGGTGGTCAGGCCGCGCACATTGGTTCGGCGCACGAAAATCAGGCCGCCGCCGATGAATCCGATACCCGTAACGATTTGAGCGGCAATACGCGATGGATCCAGGACGATGCGGTTGTTGACCAGCACGTTCATGAATCCGTATTTCGATACCAGCATAATGAGTGCCGCACCAAGGCCGACGAGCGTGTAGGTCCGCAAGCCCGCACTCTTGTGGCGTATCTCGCGCTCGAGTCCAATCAGCGCCGACAGTACGAAGGCCAGCCCGAGTTCACCGAGCTGTACCCAGCCTTGCCCTGCTTGCTCGAAGATCCACATGATGCCGTTCGCTCCGCCTACGGTTTGCGATCCTGCGTCGACAGTCAGCCCACTATATCTTACGATCACTACATGCAGAGAGCACCCAAATTGACCGGTTTGTCGGGCAACGAAATCTACTGCATGCGCCTCAAGGGGCTCATTCCGAGCGGCGTCCTCATCGGCAACAGCATCCAGTCGATGGGTTTTCTCGGCGGGGTGCGTTCGGTATTCCGCGGCATCGTGGGCGGTGAAATTCCCGATGTCACTCAGATGATTCATGAAGGCCGGGCGGCGGCGTTCAAGCGTATGCGTGCGGAAGCCGACCGCGAACAGGTCCACGGAGTCGTCGGTGTGACCTCCGAACTTCGCGGCCTCAGCGGCAATTCAGAATTCTTGTTCGTGGGTTCAGGCGTCAGGGGCGGCCCCGATACGGCGTTGTTCACGAGCGCCGGCGATGCTCAGGAACTCTATTGCCACATGGACGCGGGCTACGATCCCAAGGAGTTCGTTTTCGGCAACATTGCCTATTCGGTGGGCGCCGTCGGCGGCATCGCCGGAACGCTCAAGACGCTGGTGCGCGGCGAGATCAAGGAATTCAGCGATGTGTTCAACGAAACGCGGCACCATGCGCTGGACCGGCTGGTTACGCACGCAAAGGCCGTGGGCGCCAATGCCGTCGTCGGCGTGCGCACCAACGTCCTGCATTTTGCCGGATTCCACGAGATGTACATGGCGGGCACCGCTGCCTTTCATTCGCTGTTGCCGTCCGAAACGCGCGGCTCGCCGGTCTCCAGCGACCTCACGGGGGAGGAACTTTGGGGCATGACACAGCTGGGATACGCACCGATCAAGCTGCTCATCTCGACTTCCGTGTATTCGCTCGGCGCGATCGGCGGAATCAGAGCGGCGTTCCAGAGCCTGGCAAGGGGTGAGCTCGGTGACCTGACGAAGTTGATCTACGAGGCCCGCGAGCAGGTATTCGACCGAGTGAACCGGGAGGCGACAGCGCTGGGTGCCGAGGAGGTGGTCGGCATCAAGACCTACATCGTTGAACTCGGTTCCAGTTTGGTTGAGATCTTTGCGGTTGGTACAGCGGTGCGCAAACTCACAGGCATGACCGTGCAGACCGCGGCGCTGCCGGCACAGGCCATCATTCGCGACAGGGACACGTGGCTGAGCGGTTCGGCCGGCTTGGATATTCAATCGCTCCGCGCCGGCGGTTGAGCGGCACATCGCCATGACCCGAGCGCCTTCAGAGCATCCGCTCAGGACCGCCGCGGTGCTCCTTTTGGCGCTCTTGACGGTCGCTGCGAGCGCAACGGCCCGGCATCGCCACTCCTCGGATGCCGTGCCGGGCACTTTTGACTACTACCTGTTGTCCTTGTCCTGGTCGCCGGCATTCTGCCTGTCCGAACCGGGCGCCGCAGAATGCACGGGCCCCCGGCGATTCGGCTTCATCGTTCACGGGTTGTGGCCGCAGTATGAAGAAGGATGGCCGGAGAATTGCAACGTGCATGAACCGGTACCGGATGGCGTGGTTTCCGGCATTTCCGACATCATGCCGGCGCGCGGCCTGGTCTACCACGAATGGTCGGCGCACGGCACCTGCAGCGGCTTGCACCCTACGGATTTCTTCGCGCTGGTGCGCAGCGCCTACGGCACCATTGCCATTCCGCCACCGTTCTCGGGGAGCGCTCAACAAGTCGAACAAACGCCCGCGGCCATCACGGCAGCGTTTGTGCACGCCAACCCTCGCCTTGCGGCGCCGTCCATCGTCGTAATCTGCAGCGGTCAAGCTGCGCCGCGGCTGCGCGAGGTGCGCATCTGCCTCGATCGCAGCCTCAAACCGCGCGCCTGCGCCGCCGCCGCTGTTCGCGGCGCATGTCGGGCCGCGACCCTGATCGTGCCGCCGATTCGATAGAATCGCAGCTGGTGAAAAATCACTACTTAAAACGGCTTTCCAGACGATTACGCGGCAAGTGGCAGGAAAAGTCGCTCGGTGAGCATGGCATTGCAATTGTTGCCGAGACGAGAAATGGCCGGTTGTGCGTGCACGCAGGGGACTTCAATGTCTCGCGCGCGCTGCTGCAGAACGGCGAATACGATTGGCCGCAAATCTCCTGGCTGAAGCGGGTGCTCGACGCCCAATCGCGGGTGGTCTTTGCCGGGGCGCACATCGGCGCGGTGCTGATCCCTCTGGCACGCATGGCCGGAACGCGCACGCTCATTGCCTACGAGCCGAGCCCGCGCAACTTCAATCTGCTGAACATCAATTTGGAGTTGAACGGCATCAAGGGCGTGATCGCCATCAATGCAGCGTTGGCAGACCGGCCGGGCAACATTCAATTCACGGAAAATAGCATCAATACCGGCAATAGCCGGATTGCGCCCGCGGACGGCGAAATCACCGTGAACTTGGAAACCCTGGACCGCACCATCCCGCCGGATTGGAATTCGATCGATCTCATCGTGATGGACACCGAGGGCAGCGAGGTCGCCGCCATGCGCGGCGCGCGTACCACTTTGGCGAAGACCCGGAATCTGTACATCGAATTCTCGCCCCAGCAGCTGCACGAGCAGGGCAGCAGCGCTGCGGAATTTGCTGAAATCGTGGAGAGACATTTCAAGTCGGCCTACGTTTTCGGCGCGCCGATTCTGTTCTTTGGCCCTGAGAAATTTTCCGAATACCTGAAGTCGCTGCAGCACCATCGCAGCCTTCTGCTGAATATCCTCTTCACCCAAGACCTGGAAGCGAATCCGCAGCGCATGGAGAACTGACATGGACAGACCCCCTCTGCCCCCGTTTACTTTTGAAACCGCCACGCAGAAAGCGCGAATGGCCGAAGACGGCTGGAACACGCGCGAACCGGCCAAAGTGGCGCTTGCCTACACCGTCGACAGCCGCTGGCGCAACCGCTCGGAATTCATCCGCGGCCGCGATGCCATCGAGGCATTTCTCGTGCGCAAGTGGGCCCGGGAACTGGACTATCGCTTGATCAAGGAGCTGTGGGCCTTTCGCGAGAACCGAATTGCCGTGCGCTTCGCCTACGAATGGCATGATGACAGCGGCCACTGGTTTCGCAGCTACGGCAACGAGAATTGGGAGTTCGATGAGCACGGCCTGATGAGGCTGCGCCTGGCCAGCATCAACGACCTGCCGATTGCCGAGTCGGACCGCCTCTATCGTTGGCCTCTCGGGCGTCGCCCGGACGATCACCGCTCCTTGAGCGATCTGGGGCTGTGACGAGCGGCCTCGCGGTTCTCAAGAACCGCGATTTCAAGCTATACCTTGCGTCCCGGTTCTGCGCTTCGATTGCCACGCAAATGGTGATCATGGCGGTCGGCTGGCAGGTGTATCACATCACCGGGCGCGTGCTGGACCTTGGCCTGATTGGGCTGTCGCAGTTTCTGCCGTTCTTATGCCTGGTGCTGTTCGCCGGCCATGTCGCCGATCAATTCGACCGGCGTCTGATCATCATGCTTGGCCATTGCGCGTATGCGATCTGTACCGTGCTGCTGCTCAGTTTTGCGTGGTTGAAGCTGAGGACGACCCTGCCGATTTTCACCGTGCTGGCGTTTCTCGGCATCACCCGGGCCTTTCAAATGCCTGCCGCCCAATCATTTGTCCCCACGATTGTGACGACCGCGAACCTGCGCAATGCGCTGGCACTCAACTCGTCGGCCAATCAGGTTGCGTCCATCTTGGGACCCAGTGTCGGCGGCATCGTCTATGCGATTGCCGAAGGCCTGCTGGGACCCAACACCGGCGCCGGTGTGGTTTATGGCGCGGCAGCGATACTGGTGTTGGCGGCCATTGTGCTGGTATCCCTGATCCGCAAGCGCCGCGTGGCCGCAAGCCGCGCTACTTTAAGCTGGTCCACACTGTTGTCCGGGCTGCATTTCGTCTGGCATCGCAAAACGGTACTGGGTGCCATTTCGCTGGACCTATTTGCGGTATTGTTCGGCGGTGCAACAGCGCTGCTGCCGGCCTATACGCGGGAGGTGCTGCACGCGGGCCCGGATGTCTTCGGCTACTTGCGTGCGGCCCCCGGAATCGGCGCCGGTGCGATGGCGCTGTGGCTGGCGTTCCGTCCGATCTCGCGGCATGTGGGTGTTACCATGTTTGCCGGCGTCGGCGCTTTCGGTATGGCAACGGTGGTGCTGGGGCTCACGCATCTGTTTTGGGTCGCCCTGATTGCCTTGGTCATCCTCGGAATGGGAGACATGATCAGTGTGTTCGTGCGTTCGCTGCTGGTGCAGCTGCAAACGCCGGACGAAATTCGCGGCCGAGTCAGCGCGGTGACCTCGGTGTTTATCGGCACTTCGAATGAGTTGGGTGAGTTCGAGTCGGGCACCACGGCTGCGTGGTTTGGACTGGTGCCGGCCATTGTGATTGGCGGCGTCGCCACCATGGTCATTACTGTGTTATGGGCGAGAGTCTTTTTTCCTGCGCTGTGGCGCATGCAGACATTCGAGCACTAGCGGAATCAACCTGATGGATCCCAAAGAACCCCAACACGGCCACGGCCGACCCCACTCACATGACCACGCGCACCATGACCACGCGCATCCAGGGTCTGACGCTCCTCATGACCACGGCGCTCACGGGCATTCGCACGCGATACCGGCCGACGGGATCAGTATGCGCATGGGAATTGCCGTGGCGCTCAACCTGGTGTTTGTGGTGGTGGAGGGGGGCTTCGGATTCATTTCGAATTCGGTGGCTTTGATTGCGGACGCCGGCCATAACCTGAGCGATGTGCTGGGCTTGGTCTGCGCCTGGGGTGCGTTGCTGCTGGGACGCCGGCCGCCCGGCGCGAAATTTACCTACGGCCTCGGGCGCTCATCGGTGCTCGCGGCATTGATGAATGCCGTGCTGCTGCTGTTGGCCTGCGGCGCCATCGCCTGGGAGGCAGCGAGCCGCCTTGGGTCACCACCGGCCGTCATGGGCCGGACCGTCATGGCGGTCGCCGCCGTTGGCATTGTGCTCAACGGCATCAGTGCTTGGATGCTGCACGCGGGCAGCCACGGCGACCTCAATCGGCGCAGTGCCTACCTGCACATGCTCAGCGATGCCGTGGTGTCGGGCGGCGTTCTGGTCTCGGGCCTGCTGATTATGTTAACTGGGTGGAGCCTGCTCGATCCGATCGTCAGTCTGGTGATCGTCGCGGTGATTTTGGTCAGCACGTGGCAGCTGCTGCGCGATTCGCTGACGTTATCCCTGGACGGAGTTCCCTCCAGCGTCAATTCTTCCGCGGTGATGTCCTACCTCGCCGATCAAAGGGGGGTTACCGATGTGCACGACTTGCACATCTGGGCGTTGAGTACGACGAGTGTAGCCCTCACCGCACACCTGGTCGTGCCGGACCGCGGAGCGGAAGACGCGCTCCTGACTTCGCTGACGCCGGATTTAAAGCGCCGCTTTCAAATTCAGCACGCCACGCTGCAAATCGAACGCGACCGCTGCGCGCACGGTTGCGAGGACGAGGCTGCTGCCTAAGTCTTGGGCCGGCCGTAGTGCGCCACGAACACGGCCTTGCCGAGCAGGTGCTCCTGCACGATCGACGTGACCATCGCGCCGCTCGAATCCGGCGGCACCGGCAGTTTCGCGACATTCAAAGCGTAGATCGTAAATACATAGCGGTGCGGCGGATCGCCCTGTGCCGGACAGGGTCCGTGATAGGCATCCTCTCCGAGATCCGTTCGGCCTTGCAGAGTCTCCGGCGGCAGTGCGCTGCTGTGTTCGGCACCGGCGCCCTTGGGCAGGCTGGTCGTGGTCTTCGGTAAATCGTAGACCACCCAGTGCCACCATCCTGACGGCGTGCTGCGCTCGTCGCGATCGAACAGCGTCAGGACGAAGCTCTGAGTGCCCGCCGGAGCACCCGACCAGTGCAGCTCCGGCGACAAGTTTCCGCCCGAACAACCAAAAGCCTTCGCGGTGTAGACCAAGGGAACACTGATCGTGAGCTGCGGGTCGGAGCCCGACAGCACAAACGTTGATTTCGGCGGCGCGGCCATCGCCGCAACATTCCAGGCAAGGCAGGCAATCGCGAATGAGCCTACGCCGATTGAAGCTGTTCGTTTTCGGCCGATCATGTTTCTCTCATTGCTGCGCGCCGTCGCAAAAGTTGCGCCAAATATAGCAAATACCTAGTCGCACGGCGGTCGGCGCATTTGCGCCGCCATGCGCTCGAATAACGGCGTGAGCAATCGGTGCAGCAAATAGACGCAAAATGGCGCCAGCAACGCCCAGGCGAATGCGGCGTGAAAAATGGCGTCCCGCAATACCACAACGGCCTGCCAGATCCCATGCGACATGAGGGCGAATGCGCCCCTGACCGAAACGACCTGCGGCGGCACGTGAAGCATCCATTCGCCGAGCCGAACGAAGGGAATGATCAGCAGCAGCTGCGTGGGCGCCATCGATGCCTGCACCAGCTGAATGGCCGGCAGATTTAAACGGAATATCAGGGCGATGCCGGCGCAGAGAATGGTCGATACGCCCAGGATGGGAATGTTGCCGACGACGATGGCGATGGCAACGCACAGCGCGAGCCGCCGCGGGGAAAGCCCTGCGCGCAACAACGCGAGCAGCGGTTCGAGAAGCCGGCGATTCAGCCAATGCTTCAAGGCTGTCATCTATGGTTGCCGACCAAGACAACAAAAATGCCGCAAAAGGCTATTCGAACGGTGTTTTCTGCGGACATTGGGCCTCCTTATGCTATTCGGCCGGAGCCGCGGGGTGGATTTCAGCGGTCCAAATCCATTCTTGCGCGCTTCGGGCGTAGCGCGGAACGGTGCAAAGCCGCTACAGTCCGGCAAGGAGATCATAAATGTCCAACGAAAGCGCGATCCGTCGCGACGTCGGCGCCATTGCGCTGATGTTCACCGGTTTAGGTTCCATCA
>Ga0193753_10000221_pt1 | contig 55451 bp, 55 predicted proteins | sample H1c2metaG_FD_144925 | JGI IMG/M metagenome (GOLD analysis project Ga0193753, IMG submission 144925) | Soil microbial communities from a riparian zone of the East river system, Colorado, United States - H1c2 | ecosystem: Environmental > Terrestrial > Soil > Riparian zone | place: USA: East...
ACATGCCGACGCCCCTGCGTTTCCGCCTGTTGTGTACTCTCGGAGTCGCCGTTGCCGCCTGCGGAAAAAACACTCCGCCGGGTCCGCCTCCTCAGCCGGCTGAGCATTCGCTCTCCGGGCTCGCCGGCCAACACATCGCGGTGCTACCGACCTATTCCGTACGCGTCATGCCCGGGCTCGACTGGGCGGGCGCGATCGGTCGCCTCGCTGATGCGAAGACCACGCTCGACGCCGACATCCTCTCCGCGTTCGACGAACGGGGAATGCGAAAGACGTGGATTTTCCCGAGCGATCTTCAGACCGCCTACAAACGGAACCCGACGTACGCCACCGACCCATACGAGTTGGCCGAAGAGCCGCTCCGCTTGCCGTCGCTCGCGCTCGACTCGCGCCTCCCCGATCCGTTGGCGACACAACTCCGCACGCTCATCGCGCTGCACCAGGATGCGCGCTACGTGCTGGCTCCCGTCGAGTTGCGCTTCGAGAAGGCAGGCACCGGTGGACGCGGTGTCCTTCGACTGGTGTTGATCGATCCGCGGTTGTCCAATGTGCGTTGGATCGGCGAAGTTGCGACCGACAGCGTCGCGACGTTCGGCCCGGCCATTTCGGCGACTCTCGCGGCGAAGCTCGCGAATGTGGTCGCCACTCCATAACACGACATATTTCTAGAATGCCCGCATCACGACAGGTCACTCTCATCCCGGGCGACGGCATCGGCCCGTCGATCGCCGCAGCCACCGTGCGCATTGTCGAGGCTTCGGGCGCCGAGATAGAGTGGGACACACAGGTCGCTGGTCTGGCAGGCGTCGCACGCTTCGGCGATCCGATTCCCGACGCGACGCTCGATTCGATCAAGCGTACCAAGCTCGCCCTCAAAGGCCCGCTCGAGACTCCGGTTGGCGAAGGGTATCGCTCGATCAACGTCGCGCTCCGAAAGACGTTCGATCTGTACGCCAACGTGCGCCCCGCGTACTCGATCGTTCCCGGCGGCCGCTATGAGAATCTCGACCTCGTGATGATTCGCGAGAACACAGAAGGGCTGTACGTGGGCGTGGAGCACTACATCAAGATCGGCGACGACCCGCGAGCGGCGGCCGAGTCGATCGCGATCATCACGAGGCACGGCTCGGAGCGCATCGTGCGCTACGCGTTCGAATACGCCGTGAAGCACGGACGAAAAAAAGTGACGCTCGTCCACAAGGCGAACATTCTCAAATTCTCTCAAGGGTTGTTCCTCGACACGGGGCGCATGGTCGCTCGCGACTTTGCAGGGCGCGTCGAGTTCGAGGAGCTCATCGTGGACGCGATGGCAATGAACCTCGTGCTGCATCCCGAGCGGTTCGACGTCATCGTCACGACCAATCTGTTCGGCGACATTCTCTCCGATCAGATTTCCGGCCTGGTCGGCGGACTCGGCCTCGCACCCGGAGCGAACATCGGCATCAACGGCGCGATCTTCGAAGCCGTCCACGGAACGGCGCCGGACATCGCGGGCAAAGGCGTGGCCAATCCCGGAGCGCTGGTGCTCGCGGCGTGCATGTTGCTCGAGCACATCGGCGATCTCGATCGGGCGAAACGGATCCGCGTCGCGCTCGAGGGAACGATTCGCGAGGGCAAGACCGTGACGCGCGACTTGGGCGGAACCGCTACCACCGATCAGTTCACCGACGCCCTCATCGCCAAACTGTGACCGTCACGACCCTCTTTCATTGCTCCGATCTTCATTTTGGGCATCCCGCGGTGCCCGAGCAGTATGAAGCGATCGAAGCGTTGATTCAGGATCGGAAGTATGATGTCGTCGCAATTTCCGGCGACGTCTCGCAGCGAGCGCGGGCCGGCGAGTTCCAGCGAGCGCGTGAGTTCATTCGGCAGGCGGAGAAGGTCGCGCAAACGATCGTCGTCCCCGGCAACCATGACGTTGCGTGGTGGTTTGCCCCGCTCGGTTTGGGCGACAGCGACCGGATGTTCTCCAAGTACCGCGCGTATATCAACCGCGACCTCGAGCCGGTGTTGCGCGTGGCCGGCGCGACATTCGTTGGGCTGAACACATCGCAAGGCGTGAACCGGCATACGCTCACGTGGAATCTGCGCGATCTTTCCATCCTCGGAAATCTCACGCGAGGGCAGATCGAGCGAGCGCGCGCTGAATTCGAGCTCTCGCGCGGGAGCGACGCGCGGGTGGTCGTGATGCATCACAACCCGGTGAAAGGCGAGTTGTCGCAGCGGCACGGTCTCAAGAACACACAGCGCATCCTGGGCGCATTCGCCGAAATGGGTGTGGACCTCGTGCTCTGTGGGCACGATCATCAGGAAGCGATTCACTACATCGAGCACACCAAGCGCGGCACGATCATTTCCACGTCGGGAACGATCAGCAATCGCTCGAGAGGCGGGCGGCCATCGTCCGTCAACAGCATCCGGATTACGGAGAAGGAGATCGAAGTCTCAACGCTGCTGTGGTCGAACGACGCGCGTGACTTTACCGCCGGACCCGTGAAATGCTTCGCGCGCTGAAGTCGGTGTTTCGGCGCGGGCATCACGCCGCGCAACTCACCCTCGACCTCGACGCCAAACCGCGCGACGCCGACGAATTGCTGGCCCATCTTCGCGCACTCGGCCTCAAACGAATCGACCGGTGCCGGCTGACGCGCAACCGCAACATCATGGTCAGCTTTCGCGGCAGTGATTTGCGCGTTCACCACGGCTACCTCGGCGCGCCGCGCGAAGTCCTCGAAGGGATCGTGGCGTTCGTGGAAGGCCGTACGCGCGCTGACCGGCGATTGGCGCAGGCACGCATTGTTGGATACACGGTGGAGACGTCGCGCGAGCCGTCACGACGTGAACGCACGCGACCCGAAGACGAGCCGCTCGCCGCGACGTTTTGTGAATGGCACGCGCGGCTCAATGCCGAGCATTTTGGCGGAGCGCTCAAGGTCGTACCGGTTCGCGTTTCACGTCGCATGAAAAGCCGGCTTGGCCACTATTCGGCGGCCGGGAAGGACGTGAGCGGCGAGATTGCCATCAGCTGGCGTCATTTGCGCAAGCACGGTTGGGACGACGCGCTGCACACGCTGTTGCACGAGATGGTGCATCAGTGGCAGGACGAAACGGGTCGTCCGATCGATCACGGCTCGGGGTTCCGCGCCAAGGCGCGCGAGGTGGGCATCGAGGCAGCGGCCCGGCGGTCCGTCGGAGCCGGGGCTACGATTCGGCGAGTGTCCGCCGGCTGATTAGGTTTTGAGCCATGCTCGACTTCTTCAATATCGATTCGGTGCTCTCCGAGGACGAACGCGCTGTGCGGGACAGCGTTCGTCGTTTCGTCGATGAGCGCGTCCTTCCCATCATCGGCCAGTGCTACGTGGACGGCCGGTTCCCGCGTGAAATCCTCCCGGACCTCGCCGAGCTTGGCGTCTTCGGCGCGAACCTGCCCGAGGAGTATGGCTGCGCGGGACTGAACAACGTCGCGTACGGTCTGATCATGCAGGAGCTCGAGCGCGGTGACTCGGGCGTGCGCTCGTTCGCGTCGGTGCAGGGCGCGCTCGCCATGTATCCGATCTACGCGTTCGGCAGCGAGGAGCAGAAGAAGCGACTGCTGCCGCGCATGGCGAAGGGCGAGGTGATCGGATGCTTCGGTCTCACTGAGCCGGACTTCGGATCGAATCCGTCAGGAATGATCACGATGGCGCGCGAGCAGAAGGACGGCACGTGGATCTTAAACGGCGCCAAGATGTGGATCACCAACGGTTCCACGGCGCAGATCGCGGTGGTCTGGGCAAAGACGAACGACGACAAGAGCGACTCGTCGATCCGCGGCTTCGTCGTCCCGACGGACAGCAAAGGCTTCAAGTCCAAGGACCAGAAGGGCAAGTTGTCGCTCCGCGCGAGCGACACGAGCGAGTTGGTGTTCTCGGATCTCGTGTTGCCGGCCGATGCGATTCTGCCGAAGTCCGGCGGCCTGAAAAGCCCGTTGATGTGTCTGACGCAGGCGCGCTACGGCATTTCATGGGGCGCGCTCGGCGCCGCGATGGCGTGTTTCGAAGAAGCCGTCGAGTACTCGAAGAACCGTGTGATGTTCGACCGGCCGATCGGTGGATTCCAGATCCAGCAGGAACGTCTTGCTGAAATGTTGACCGAGATCGTGAAGGGTCAGCTGGTGTCGCTGCACTTGGGCCGGCTCAAGGACGCGGGCACGTTCACGCCACAGCAGGTGTCGCTCGCAAAGCGGAACAACGTGAGCATCGCGACGGACATCGCCCGTGAGGCGCGCCGGCTGTTGGGCGCGAACGGAATCCTGGCCGAGTATTCGGCGATGCGGCACATGGCGAATCTGGAGAGCGTCTACACATATGAGGGGACGCACGACGTCCACTCCCTCATCCTCGGCCAGGCGATCACGGGGTTGAACGCGTTCAAATAGCGGGACTTACGATCTGGTCGGAAGCGTGATCTGCGCTTCCAGCGGCGTCGGCGGCAAAAAAACTTTCTGTTGACAATGGTTGGCGGACGTATCACTGTATTGCATCACCGATACAGTGAGGAACGTCGTATGCGCCTCCGGTCATTCGCAGTTCTGCCGCTTTTTTTGGTCGCCGCTCATAGACTCCACGCCCAGGCATCCAGCCCGGCCGACGACGCAGAGAAGGCGAGCCGCACGCAACTCAAGTCGGACCTTCGAAATCTCGTGGTGGCCCAAGAGGCGTATTATGCCGATCACAACGCCTACGCGGACGTCATCGACAATCTGAAATACAAGGCGTCGGCGGGCTCGCAGGTGAGTCTTGTCGCCACGCAAAACAATGCGTGGGCGGCGGTGGCCACCGACGCGTCGCGCCCCGGCAAATCGTGTGTGCTCTACATCAATTTGGCGGAAAAGTATCGGCCTAAGACGCTGCAAGAGAAGCGGCTGGGCACCAACAATGAGGAAGGCGCACCGATCTGCGACGGCGACGCCAAACCGCCATTGTGAGCACCGCAAGCGACTGACAAAGACCCCTCGCTCGGCTAACTTCCGCGAGCATTCCAACCCGAGCGAGGTCCGGCGGTGAAAATTGCCGTCTGCATCAAGCGCACTCCCGATTCGGAGTCGCGTTTCAGAATAGCCCCTTCGAAGACTGCGATCGACGAAGCGGGTCTCAAATTCGACATTGACGACTTCGCCAGCTATGCGGTGGAAGTCGCGCTTCAGCTCAACGAGAAGCAGGGTCCCGGCGAAACCGTCGTATACGCGGTGGGCCCTGACTCTGTTCAGGAGACGCTGCGCAAGGCGATGAGCATGGGCGCCGATCGCGCCGTGCAACTCAAGGCCGACACGATTCCTTATGACGGACTCGCCGTCGCCAAGGCGCTTGCCGCGGAATTGAAAGGCGGCGGTTACGACCTGATTCTGTTCGGAAAACACGCGTTCGACACGTCGGCGGGTGTTGTCGGCACGGCGACGGCTGAGCTCCTCGGCATCGCCTGCGTCACCGCGGCGACGAAACTCGAAATCTCCAATGGGCGTGGAGTGGCGCGCCGCGAGCTCGAGGGTGCGGCCGAGTCGGTCGAGTTCGCGCTGCCCGCCGCCGTCACCATCGACGAAGGCATTGCGCGACCGCGCTATCCGTCGCTCAAGGGAATCATGGCGGCCAAAAAGAAGCCGCTCGAGTCGAAGCCGGCGCAACTCGGATCGGCGCGGGTCTCCGTGAAGGCCATGGAGCTTCCGCCCGATCGTCCCGCCGGCAGGATCATCGGCGAAGGACCCGCGGCCGTGCCTGAACTCATCCGTCTCTTGCAGACCGAAGCGAAGGTCATCTAGCCATGGCGAACGTATTAGTCTTTGCTGAAACGCGCGGCGCTGCAGTCCGAAAAGTCGCGTTCGAGGCGGTCACCGCCGCTCGTGCGCTTGCCGACGCGACCGGCGGCGGCGAGGTGCACGCATTGGTCGCCGGTCCGAGCGGCGTGAGTGCCGCGGCCGAGCAGCTTGGGAAGTTTGGTGCGGACGTCGTGGTGGTCGTGGAACACGCGGCATTAGCGAACTTTGATCGCGAGGTCGTTGCCGCGACCCTATCCGCGCGCGCGAAGGCCGGATCGTATCGCGCGGTGGTATTGGGTTTCTCCGCGCAGGGGCGTGACGTCGGTCCCCGGCTTGCGGTGCAACTCGACGCGCCCATCGTTACGGACGTGACCGAGATCCAGGCGTCGGGCGATTCGCTCGTGGTCAAGCATCCGGCCTACGCGAACAAAGTGATCATCACGTTGCAGGTCACGGGTCCGACGGCGATTGTGGCGATCAGGCCCAGCGCGTTCACGGCCGCCGAAGCGCCGCGTGCAGCGAAGACGGAGACGATGGCGCCTGCCTCTGATCCCGCGACCTCGCGCGTTGTCGTGAAGGAGGTGCTCGAGGGCGGAAAAGGTTCAATCGACCTCGGCGACGCCCCCGTGATCGTGTCGGGGGGACGCGGGCTCAAGGCGCCGGAGAACTTCAAGTTGATCGAGGAGCTTGCCGCTGCGTTTGGAAACGCCGCGGTGGGCGCCACGCGCGCCGTGACCGACGACGGATGGCGCCCCCACAGCGATCAGATTGGTCAGACTGGACGGCAGGTGAGCCCGCAATTGTACGTTGCGGTCGGCATCTCGGGCGCGATTCAACATCTGGCAGGGATGCGAACGTCCAAGACGATCGTGGCGATCAACCGAGACAAAGAAGCACCGATTTTCAAGGTGGCAGACTACGGGATCGTCGGTGATGCACTCGAGATCGTACCGGTGCTGACGAAAGCGGTGCGAGAGGCCAAGGCCGGACATTGATGTCCGCCGCCAACGTCGTGTTCCTGTTCATCCTCACGCTCAGCGTCGGATTTTTCGCGCTCAACGTGCAGCGGCTGGTCAGCTACATGCAGCTTGGCAAGGCGGAGGGTCGGTCGGACCATCCGCTGGAGCGGATCAAGAACGTTCTCACGATCGGCATCGGCCAGACGAAGATTTTTCGTGATCCCATCGCCGGCGCGATGCACGCGACGATCTTCTGGGGATTCATGGTGCTCACGGCCGGTACCGTCGAGATCCTCATCCAGATGGTGTTTAGTAAATTCTCATACGCGCTGTTCCTGCCTCGGCCCGTCTACCTGCTCTACTCGATGTCGCAGGACGGATTCGCGCTGCTGGTGATCGGCGCGATCGCCTTTGCATTCTTCCGGCGGCTCGTGCTCCATCCGCGCCGCCTCGACGGCGACAATCTCGAGCACACCGACGCGCTGATCATTCTGAGCATGATCGGCGGTCTGATGGTCACGCTGCTGTTGGCCGGCGCCTGCCAGTATCTCGTCGATCCGGCGTCGATCGGGCCGGAGAAGTTCATCTCTCGCGGCCTGGCCACGGCGATCTATCCGATCGACCCGCGCCCCGTGAGCCTGGCGCTGCTGTTTCTCTGGATGCACTCGCTGTTGATTCTCGTCTTTCTCAACTACCTGCCGTACTCCAAGCACCTGCACGTCGTCACGTCGCTGATCAACGTGTATTTGTCGAACACGAGTGGACCGGGCCAGAAGGGCGTCATGCGCGCCATGGACCTCGAGGCCGAGGTCGAAGTGTTCGGGGCGTCAGACGTCGAGCACCTGACGTGGAAAAATCTGCTCGACGGATACTCGTGCACCGAGTGCGGCCGCTGCACCTCCGTGTGTCCGGCGAACCTCACGGGTAAGCTGCTCAGCCCGCGGAAGATCGTCATCAACACGCGCCAGCGATTGATGGAAAAGGCGCCTGTCGTCACGGGCGACCGCATGGATTTTCTCAGCCCATCGACCGAGTTCGGCGATGGCGACGGCGCGACAACGGCATTGCTCGAACATCGTCTGCTCGACTCGTTCATCACCGAAGAAGAGTTGTGGGCGTGCACGAGCTGTCGCGCATGCGTGCAGGAGTGCCCGGTGTCCATCGATCAACTCGACATCATCTACGAGATGAAGCGCAATCTCGTGCTCACGGAATCGCGCTTTCCGGAAGAAATCCAGCCGGCATTCGAGTCACTCGAACGCAACGGTTCTCCGTGGGCGTTCAGTCCGGGCGATCGCGCGAAATGGGCCGACGGATTGGACATCGCGACGATGGCCGAGTTGATGGAGCGGGGCGAGCGGCCGGACGTGCTGTTCTGGGTGGGTTGCATGGGCTCGTTCGACGATCGCGCCAAGAAGGTGACCGTCGCCTTTGCGAGAATCCTCAAGGCCTGCGACATCAACTTTGCGATCCTCGGACAGGAAGAACACTGTCACGGCGACCCGGCGCGCCGCATGGGCAACGAGTATCTCTACCAGATGCTCGCCAAGGACACGATCGACACTCTCGATCGCTACGACGTCCAAACGATCGTCACGAGCTGCCCGCACTGCTTCCACCAGATGGGCAACGAATTCCCGCAGCTCGGCGGCAACTACGAAGTGATTCACCACTCGACGTACATCGAGCGGTTGCTCGAGGAGAATCGTGTTCCGCTGCGGTCGGAAGACGGGCAACGCCTCACCGTCGCGTACCACGACTCGTGCTATCTGGGCCGGTACAATGACGTGTACGATGCTCCGCGCGAGACGCTCCGACGCGCGCTCCCGGTGATCAATCTGGTCGAGCCGCCGCGCACGAAGGATCGCGGATTGTGCTGCGGCGCCGGCGGCGGACGCATGTTCATGGAAGAACGAACGGGCAAGCGCATCAACATCGAGCGCACGGAGGAGTTGCTCGGCACCGGCGCCGAGACGATCGCCGTCGCCTGTCCGTTCTGCATGACGATGATCAGCGACGGTGTAAAAGCGTCGCAGTCCGAAGTGCCGGTGCTCGACATTGCCGAGGTTGTCGCCGGCCAATTGGTGGGTCGCGCCGCGGCGGTCTGACCGGGCCGGCTAGACCCGTGCTCGGCGAACCTCGAAGATCGTAATGGTCTGTTTGATTGCTCCGTCCTTGAACGGCAGGTCTTTCCGACCCGACACGGTGAGACCAAGCGGGGCGATCGCGTCGAGGAAGTCGTCCCGTCCGACGCGCCCGGGATCAGCCACGAACGCCACGCCGTTCTCGGCCAGCGATGCGTCGATGGCGAGCGCCACCAAGCGCCCATATGGCTTCTCATATAACACGTCGGACGCGATGACGACGTCAAAGCGCTCGAGGTCTGGAGGAAGTTGCCGCCAATCGAGCAACAGACCGCGCGTAGCCGGAGCGTGGTTGCGCCACGAATTCACCTGAGCGAAACGAAGCGCGTCTTCGTAGTAGTCCGACGCGACCACGGCGAATCCGGCGAGTGATGCGCAGGTGGAAACGAGCCCGGCACCGCAGCCAAGCTCGAGAAGCGATCGGCCTTCGCCGGCCGTGGCCGAGATCCATTCGGCAAGCGTGCGCGACGACGGCCACAGTTCTGCCCAGTACGGCAATCGTTCATCGCGATCGAAGTCGATCTCGTTGATCAAATCCTCGGCGCTCGCCGGATGGAGAATCGAGAGCGATCGGCCGGCGACCTGCACGGTCGTTTCGACGACGCGAAATCGTCGTTGGAGCGACGCTTCGAGTGACGCGAACTGATCGGCGCGGCTCACACGTCGAACACGTTCGACGCGAGCGCGGCCTCGCCAAGCATCAGTGCTCGAACCGCTTCACCGGCTCGCACAACAGGTCGCTCGGGCGGAACGATGACGAGTGCGTTGGCGCGGCTCATCGACGTGAGTAGGCCGGAACCCTGCGGGCCGGTGAGTGTCGCCTGCGGTCCGTCGGCCGTCCAGTCGACGATAGCGCGAAGAAAATGTGTGAGCGGCGCACCGATCGTAAAATCTTCACCCGCACGAACCTCGATCGTGCGTCGAAAGACGTCGCGTTCCCCGCGTTGCGTACGAATGAGCGGTCGCGCGAACAACTCGAACGTCACCATCGCCGAAACAGGATTTCCGGGCAGGCCAAGCCACGGCATGTCGCCGAGCATTCCGAAGCCGAGCGGGGCGCCGGGGCGCATGAGTACGCGCCAGAGATGTAATTGGGCGCCGAGCGATTGCAACACTTCTTTCGTGAAGTCGAACGCGCCCACCGATACGCCGCCCGACGTGATCAACAGATCGCATCCCCTCGCATCGGTCAGTCGCTCTTTGTACGCGGCCGGATCATCGGGTACGATGCCGAGCTCCACGACCTCGGCGCCCGCTCCGCGAATGGACGCGCCGAGTGTGTACGTGTTGGACGACACGATGCGGTCGCCGCGGAGGACGGCGGGGAATTGATCGACGTCGACCAATTCATCGCCCGACGCGAGCAGTGCGACGCGCGGACGACGATGCACGACGACGCGGGCATGACCAACCGACGCAAGCACGCCGATCTGCGCCGGCCCAAGCGTGTGACCGTGCGCCAGTACCAAGTCGCCGACCCGCAGATCCTCGCCTCGCGGGCGAACATTGCGCAACGCATCGCGCGCGTCGTGAATCGAGACTCGCGTTTCGCCGGCGTCGGTGTCTTCGACGCGAATGACCGTGTCGGCGCCGTTGGGAACCGGCGCGCCGGTCATGATGCGAATGGCCTCGCCGGATGAAAGTGATCGCGTGGGCCGCTGACCGGCGCGAACCGTTTCGAGCACCGGGAGAATGACGGGGGTCGCTTCGCTCGCCGCCGCGACATCCGCGGCGCGCACGGCATAGCCGTCCATCGATGAATTGTCCCACGGCGGATGTTCGATCGGCGACCGAACATCTTCGGCGAGCACGCGGCCGAGGGCGTCGCGCAGGGCAACGGTCTCGGTGGAAAGCGATCGAATTCCCGAGAGGATTCGGTCGCTGGCTTCTTTGACGGTGAACGCCATTTAGCGCAGTTGCATCGCGGCGAGTCGGGCGGCGATGGCGTCCTGCACGCGTTCGACGGATCGCACCGGGACGGTCCAGTTGTTACAGAGAAAACTAAAAATGAGCATATGATGATCGGCGGTCGTCACGTAACCCGAGAGCGAACGTGCCAGAGCGACTGAGCCGGTCTTGGCGTGAACATTACCCTCGGCGGGCGTTCCCTTCATGCGTCCCCGAATCGTTCCGTCAACTCCGCCGATCGGAAGCGCGTCGTAGTAGACCTGAAAGTCGGGCGAGCTCTTCATCGCGTCGAGCACTCGGACCACGGTGCGCGGCGAAATGTAGTCATAGCGCGCGAGGCCGCTGCCGTCGCGCACGACAGCCTCCGACGGAGGCACGTTCCATTTGGCAATCTGACGCTGAACGACATCGCGCGCGCTGTCGGCGCGTCCCACGCCGACGGCGGTCAACGCCACAGTGCGAAAAAGCATTTCGGCGATCTGATTCTGCGACGGCTTCATGAGCGCCTTGAGAATCTCGCGCAGCGGCGGAGACGACAGCACCGCGAGAGTATCGATGCGCGCGTCCGTCGCTCCGGCCGAGCCGCCATCGACGGTGATGCCGTTGTCAGCAAGCGCTTCGCGGACGGCGGCGACATACGCGGCATCGGGATCGTGATGCGTCACTTCGATCGTCGTCGTGTCTCGCGCAGCGATCTGACCCTCGAGCGTCACGTCCCACGTCGTGCTGTCCTTCCGCGCGCGCAACGTGTTCGCTCGCCGGCGCGCCGAGTCGGAGTTGACCGCGGGGCCGGTTGTCGCAGTGACATGGACTCGCGTCACGGTGCGCGCCGGCCCGACGACCGTGTGCACCGGATCTCCCGGCCGCTCTCCGCCGCGAACATGGATCTCGCTGAACCCCTCGTTGAACAACAATTCGTCAGTGGGCGCGGAATACGAATCCTCGAAATCGTCGTAGCTCCAACCATAGCCAAGGACGGCGTCGGGGAAGGCGTCGCCGGCCGCGAGTACTCGCCCGGTGATGTGGCGAATGCCGCGTGCGGCGATGGAATCAGCGATCGCGCGAAGTGGGATCATGGCGTCGTGCAGCATGTGATCGCTGACCGACGGATCGCCGCGACCAAAGACGAGCAGGTCGCCGGAGAGCGTGCCGTCAGCTACGTGTCCGCGCGCTGCGAAGGGTGTCCGATACCGGTAGTCGGGGCCAAGCTGCGCCAACGCCGTGGCGCTCGTGAGAATCTTCATGTTCGACGCCGGCATGAAGAGTTTCCCGGCGTTTCGCGAATACAGCGTGTCGTGCCGCTCGGGGTCGACGATCAGGATTCCCCAATGAGCGTTCGAGAATTCCGGCGCGTCGGCCATCGAGTCGATGGCGACCCGTAGCGCAGCCAAAGGGCCGACGGCGCCCGCCGGCCGCGGCGAGGTGAGGACGGCCGAGTGACAAGCCAGGCCGGCAACGACGGCAAAGAGAATTGCGCGGACGCGCAGCATGACATCTCCGAAAGAGTTCGCGACCGGAAGGTACTTCGTCGACCGCGCGGGTGGCGACCCGCGGCCCGCCTCTACGAGTGTGCTGCCATCCGTTCCGCCTCGGCGAGATCGTCGGGCGTGTTCACGTTGAAGAAGAGACGCGCTGGTTCGCCGAGCGCTAAGACGGCACCGAGCGGGATACGTTCGTACGAGGGAAGGGACGCAAGCATGTCCGTGAATCGCAGATTCCCCGCGTCGATGGCCGCCGTCACAGGCGGCAGCGCGCTTGGCGTGTAGAGTGCGCACAGCGGCTCGGGCCCGGCCGGTCCCTCGGGCACCACGGCACACGTTCCGGCGCGACGGTGATCGTGAATGAGTCGCAGCAGGTCGGCGCTCACGAACGGCATGTCCCACGCGACGACCAACATATCTCCCGCCGCGTGCGTCAACGCGGTGTGCAGACCCACCAGACTTCCGCGTTCTGGACGTGTGTCAGGGATTGCCGGAACGCCCGGAAGCCAACTGGCCGCGTCGGCGGCGTTGCTCACGACAATGAGTTCTGGCGTGAGCATGCGCAGCGCGTCGGCCACGCGATCGATGATGCGACGGCCCGCGACCGTGTGGAGGCCTTTGGGTCGACCGCCAAACCGCGAGCTCGCGCCGCCGGCGATGATTGCACCGATCAGGTTCGCAGACCTCGCTGCTGCGCCGCTTCGTCGAGGCCAACGGTGAGGGCACGCTCTACGAGGAGCTCGTACGTAGGCGGTCCGCGCCGTTCTTTGAGATATCGACCGCACACGTTGCAGATCGCCAACTCGTATCCGAGGTACGGCGACGTGACGCGCGCGATCGCAGGTGCTTCGGTCGCGTTGCACCCCAGACAGCCGCGTAGCTCGGTGCTCCACCGCGTGTCACAGCGCCAGCAGACGAGTATACGGCCGGCGTCCGCGGTCATCGCGAGGTCGGGCGACGCGCGACAACAGGGGCATTCCGGCCACTTCCATCCGGTAGGCGAAAACTCGTTCATTATTTCCGCCGCGACCTGGGACAAGATGGCGTTGCCGACGATGCCCGCGAGGTTTCGCGCGAGCTTCATCGTGACGTCCGACGGCGGTGAATCGTGGTTGGCCCAGGCCAGCACGTGCGCGTCGGCGTCGACCGTCATCGCCTGCAGCGCGTTGATCTGCGGTGTCGCGGTGATCCCCGTTCGCTCGAAGGCCGACGCGACCTGTGAAAACGCCAATGAGAGATCTGGCGCGCCGCTCAGCGTCGACTCGAAGTCAATGCCCGCGCGACCTGCCAGAATTCTGGTGCGCGCCGTGGCGACGTCGACGCGCGCGTACCGACGCGCGCGAATGTCCGCATGCACCCGAACGATCGGCTCCAGCTGATTCGCTAGGCTTTGACTCGTAACGCTCGGACGCGGACTTGTCACCGACGGAGATCCGATGGAAGGATGTGAGCTAGTCGGGTCGATAGGTCGCGCTGAGCGTGGAATCCTCGGCAACGGTCACTTCGACCACGCGCGCTGCACCACCGATGCCGTGCTGGACCCGGTCGAGAATGAAGCGAGCCAACTCCTCTCCCGTGGGGATCAATCGACCGTCCGCAAACTCGGCGACATCGAGATTGATGTTTCGGTGATCGAATCGGTCGCGAACTTCGGCGGTCAACACACGATCCAATAACGCGAGATCGATCACCATTCCGCTCATCGGGTCGATGTCGCCGGTAACCGTGACATCGCAGACGTAACTATGGCCGTGAAAACGTTCGCGCGAGCATGCGCCGAAGACTGCTTCGTTGCGCTCGTCGGACCAATCGGGACGTCGATAACGATGCGCCGCGGCAAAGGTGACGCGGCGTCTGAGGAGAGCCGGCAAAGCAAAGGGATCGGAGTGTGATCTGACGCGTGCGGCGTTCAGCAAAGCTACCACCTCCGCGTACCGGCTCAATTGTCCCGTCCTGTCTAGCTCCCCGGCGCAACCGTTCGCGACGGGCCGCGGTTCGCGCTAACGGCTCTCGCCAATCTCGCCGCTCTCATCGATTCCTTCCGCCGTTGGGCTGTCGGGCGGGTTCCACGGCGTTCCGTCTTCAATGGCACTTTGAACATCCGTCGTTCCAAAGAGCGATGCGTTGAGGTCACCTTCGGCCCGATCAGAATCTCCGCCCCCGGACTCATCGCCGCGCGCGATGCCGACCTCGCGGTCCGCAGCAATTGGGTCTTCGTCGGCAGCATCCGGGCTTGTCGCGCGATAATTGGAATCGACGACGATCTCATTGCGGCAATCGACGGCGCCGAGCTGGTCTGTGACTACGTGCTCAGCAATCAGCCGCTCGGATTCTGTCCCGACGCGCCCGCCGAGAACGACTGCTCCGTGGTCGATGCGCACGGTCAGATCGCGTATGTCGAGCGACTCGTGCTCGCCGAGCATCTCGAGAACGACGTCGCGAAGCTCGTCGCCGTTCAGATCATCGATGTCGTGAATGTCCTCAAAATCTCGCGCCACGGGTCACCCCTTGTTGTCGGAATTCTTCCGGCGCCGCAGACGTTCCGCGTGTTTGGCCGCTAGAACAACCGTGAGAGGCCGAGAGTGAATGCTGGATTACTCGTCCAGAAGGATTTTGCCTGATTCGACTTGACGAGAGCCGTTCCCCCGGGCGGCGCGACATAGAACGCCTCGGGGTACGCGATCGTGTACATACGATTTTTCAGATCGCCACGGACCTGCCAGCTTCCTCCGGGCACAATCCGGATGCCTGCGCCGTAACTGAGTGCAAAGCGGGTGCCGAATTTGAACCCACCCGAATCAGGCTGAGACTTGAGGTCTGAAATAAACCCCAATCCGCCGGCGATCTCGGGAACGATGTGGTGCCAGCTCTTCGCGCCCGTGAGGCTCAGCCCGAGGTTGAGGTCAGCACTGTAGAGCGGCCGGCTCTGAAGGCCCAGCTCTCGCGCCACGCCCGCCTTGAGCGGATCCACAACGCGACGGTCCGACGAGATTCTGGCGAACTCCCCGACAAGATGTGCTGGTCCGCCGGCGCGCCACTCGTAGTGCGCGCCAATGAGCGTCCCACTCTGCGGTCCGACCCCCGCCGGATCCTTCGCCGAATGGTACGGCCCGGCGATGAGCGTGAGCTCCTGCGAGTGCTCGAGGTCGAGGTACGGACTGCGTGACGGCGGGTATCCCACTTGAGCGACTGCACTGCGGCTCACGAGTACCAACAAGCCAACAATCAGCGGCGCGGTCGATCGCTTCACGCGCGGTCTCCTGTATGTGTATTTCGTAGGTCTACCCCGGTCATTTCGCGGGGTTGCTCGAGTCCGAGCATCGACAAAAGCGTTGGGCCGACATCACAGAGTGCCCCACCGGAACGTAGTGGCTTGCTCGCTCCTCCGGCTGGATCGACGACGATGAACGGCACCGGATTCGTCGTGTGCGCCGTATGGGGCCCACCCGTCGCGGGGTCGATCATCATTTCACAGTTTCCGTGATCCGCGGTCACCAACAGACGGGCCCCCGTAAGCTCGGCCGACCTCATCACACGTGCCAAGCAACGATCGACCGTTTCGACGGCCGCAATGGTCGCGGGAATCGAACCGGTATGACCGACCATGTCGCCGTTGGCGTAGTTGCAGAGAATGAATTCGTGCTCACCTTTTTCGATCGCGCCACAGAGCACGTCGGTGACGCCGGGCGCGCTCATCTCCGGCATCAGATCGTAGGTCGCGACCTGTTGGCTCGGGACGAGCAATCGATCTTCACACGGGAAGGGAGTCTCCACGCCACCGTTGAAGAAGTAGGTGACATGAGCGTATTTCTCGGTCTCGGCGGTCCGAAGCATTCGCATCCCTGCTTGTGACACCACTTCGCCGACGATGTTCGCCATGGACTGCGGCGGAAACGCGACGGGCATGCGAATTCGGCGATCGTACGCCGTCATCGTCGCGATCGTCAACGACGGCCGATTGCTCACGTCGAAGCCGGCGAAATCCGCTTGCGTGAGAGTCGCGATGATCTGCCGCATGCGATCCGCGCGGTAGTTGAAGCAGATGAGCGAATCACCCGATCGCATTGGCGCGACGGCTTTGCCGTCCTTCACGATGACCGTCGGAATGATGAACTCATCGGTGACGTCGTGCTCGTACGCGCCGCGAATGACATCGAGGGGATCCGTCCCCTCTGGACCTGTGCCGTCGACCGTCGCCCGATACCATTTCTCGGTGCGGTCCCAGCGCTTGTCGCGGTCCATTCCGAAGTAGCGCCCACCGACGCTCCCGACCACCGCACGTCCCGCGGAGTAGTCGAGAAGCTGTTGCATATATCCGAGTCCCGATCGCGGCATGGTGTCGCGCCCGTCGAGAAGCGCATGAATCGCGATTCGAGGCACGCCGCGTTCGGCGCAAAGATCAATTAGTGCGAACGCGTGCTTGTCGATCGCGTGCACGCCGCCATTGCCGATGAGTCCGAGCAGGTGAACGGTGCCGCCCGATTTTTTTGCGGCCTCGCAGGCGTCGACGAATGCAGCATTCGAAAAGAACGAGCGGTCACGGATTGCGTCGTCGACGCGCACCAGGTCCTGCACGACCACGCGCCCCGCGCCGAGGTTGAGATGACCCACCTCGCTGTTGCCCATTTGCCCGTCTGGGAGACCGACGGCGCGCCCTGAGGCGTTGAGCAGCGTTCGAGGATATTTCGCGACGAGGGCGTCCCATGTTGGAACGTTCGCGAGGGCGATGGCGTTTCCTTCTCGTTCAGGCCGATAGCCCCAGCCGTCGAGCACCACCAGAACTATTGGGGACGGGCTTGTTGGCACGATCGGAATTTGAAGTTGGCGCTGGGTTGAGCTGGGTTGAGCTGGTTTGTGCGCACCGAATGGCAGCGGCGGGAAATCTAAGTGTGCACTGGGCCGAGCGCCGGATTGATGCACGCCAAGCTTCCAGCCGCGTCGTGACGATCAAGTCCATACACTCGTAAATTCAGTTGCCCGCCTGGTTTACGATTCGTCGATCTAGGCTTAACATGGCCTTGTCAGGCGGCGCCGCCCAGGCCCGCGATCTCTTCGTTGGCCTCGTTGAATGCGCTTTCGGTCCCGCCTACAAACGATCGCACGTACCGTCGCGCTTGCTATGGCGCTGCTTGCCGTCGCTGGGGCGTCCGCAGGCGTCGAGGCGAGCAGTGGCGGCATCGCTGATCGTCCCCATTTCTTCTGGGTCAGGTTTCGCAATCCGGGCGACGTGATTCGCTTCGTGAACGATTCACTTCGCGGACGAAGCGGGAGCTTGTTTGCGCGATTCGTGGCTGGGGATCGTCGCGAGCCGTCGTTGCCGATATTTATCCAGCTGTTTGGGGACACTGCCACGCGCCGCCCCGGCGTCTATCCCGTTCCGGCGGCCGGGTCGCCCCGGCCCTTTTCGTTCATCGCCCTCCACGCCTTCTCGGAAAAGCGCGGCCCGCAAATCGGCGCGTACCGAATTGGCTTTTGGCCGGCCGAGAGCGCGTCCGTTCACCCGGAGGGGTACGCAAACCCAAATGGATTTATTGAGGTTACGCGCGAGAACGCGGACTTGCATATTTCCGAGCACTTTCGTCTTCGGGATTTTCTCACGCACGACCAAGCGGCCGTCTGGCCGAAGTATTTGGTTCTGCGAGAAGATCTGATCGACAAGCTCGAGTTGGTGATCGCCGAGCTTCAGCGCAGCGGCACACCCGTGCGTCACATGACTGTGATGAGCGGGTTCCGCACGCCGGAGTACAATGCTCATGGCGGGGAAACCGCCGGACGTGACGAGTTGAGTCGCCATATGTACGGCGATGCATCCGACGTCTTCGTCGACAACAATGGTGATGGACGGATGGACGATTTGAATCACGACGGACGCGTCGACTATCGTGACGCACAACTCATTATTGCCGCGTCAGAACGCGTCGAATTGTCGCACCCGGATCTTGTTGGCGGCGGCGGTGTTTACAGGGCGACCAATGCCCATGGTCCATTCGCCCACATCGACGTTCGCGGCACTCGCGAGCGCTGGGGTCTGACGCAGTGAGAGAGCGGATTCAGTCGTTTCGCGACGCGTTGAACCGCGCGGCAAATGACGCGCTGACCAATGCGATGAATCGCGGGGCGAGCTGGGCGTATAACAATCCGTCGATCAAATCGCTGCACCAGCACGTGGCTCGCGTTGTCGGCGCGGCGAACGAACGACTGCCGCGAGGGGCGGCTGTTGCGCGCGCCGGATCCATCTTGGTTCTCGCCATTGCCGCGCTCGGCGCTATTCGATTCTCACACTCGGTTCGGTCGGCGCCGCTCGGTCCGTTCGCCGCGGTCACCGGCCGATTGAACGCCGGCGCATCGTTGAACGCCTTCGGTCCGAGCCGGGAAGTGCGCGTTCGTTTTAGTCTACCGGCCAACGAGGTCGAATTCCCTCTCGAAGTGGGTGGCGATCCGTCGGCGCTGTCGTACGAGTGGGTGACCGCTCACGATTCGAGCGCGACCGAAGCGCCGCGTCCGATCAACGGTCCAGGATTCGTCGCGCCGGCAAAGCCCGGGTTCTATCACCTGGCGATCGTGCGTGGTCTCGAGCGGCAGATCATCGGCGAGCCGACGTTGGCGGTCCTCGTACCGTTCAAGCAGAAGGTTGGCGGGACGTTGAATGGATATCGCATCGGCACGTACCTGGCGGAGGCATTTGGGCAGCACGATCATCCCGACGGTTTTCTCGAAGTCGGCCTCGCGGACTTGGACCTCAAGGTGAGCAAGCATCTGCGACTGGGTGATTTCATCACACACGATTCGCAGAGCGACGTCTGGCCCAAATACGTCGCACTCAATCCGCGGCTTCTCGACAAGCTCGAGCTCGTTCTCGCGACGATCGGCGCACGCGCTCACGTCTCACTTACGAATGGCGCTCCGCAGGAAGTGGCATTTGACGTGCACAGCGGTTTCAGGACACCGGCTCACAATCGCGGCGTGTGGCGTGCAGCGAGCGACAGTCGGCACCAGTACGGTGATGCCGCAGACCTCGCCATCGATGCCGACGGCGACGGCCGCGTGACAATTAAGGACGAATTGCTTGTGTCGCACGCCGTCGATCAGGTGGAGGAACAGTTCCCGGATCTCGTTGGCGGCCTTGGGCTCTACACGAGTCAGTACTACAGTACGCCGTACGTGCATATCGATACGCGCGGCACTCGCACGCGCTGGAAAGGCTGACTTAGAGACTTGGAACGGAGACGGAGATGAACGAACACCTGCGCGACCGCATTCTCAGAAAGATGGAGACACTGTCGGATGACCGCGGATATCAGGTGCTCGATTACGTAGAGTTTCTCGAATCGCGTTACGCTGAACGCGAGTCTCCGTCGGCAAGCACGTTTACGCGATTCACCGAAGCGATCGAAGACAAACTCCGCGCCGGCAAAGTGTCCGCGAGTGCGATTGCCGAAACGGTCGGCTTCATGAACCGCGCGGCGAACGTGCTGAACAGCGCGCTCGAAACCGGCAAGAATATGGCGAACGATCTCGTGAACACCACGCGAAGCGCGACGCCAGGCTCCGCGTCGCCGACGGCACCGCCGCCCACAACGCCGCCCTCGGCGTCGTCGACCGCGCAGGATCTGAAAGATCCAGGTGGACCGGGGGAGAAGCTCTGATGGCCACGCGTCCACGTGAGGGAGCCACGCGCGAACGGACCGCACGCGAAGGAACGGCACGCGAAGGAGCAACGCGCGCCAAGCGCACGGTGATGTACTACATCCGCCAGTTGCCGCAGTATCTGCGGCTGTTGAGCGGATTGATGAGTGACCGGCGCGTCGGCATCGTGGACAAGCTGCTCGTCGTCGGCGCGATGGCGTACATCATCATGCCGATCGATCTCATCCCTGATTTCATTCCGTTCTTCGGCGAGATCGACGACCTGTATCTCCTCGTGCTTGCACTGCAACGGCTCATTGCGAACGCTGGTCGCGCCGCGGTGCTCGACCATTGGAGCGGATCGCCCGCCGACCTGGCGGCTCTCAACCTTCGTGGGGCGCTCACCGCCGCGGCGTTCTTCCTCCCGAAGTCAATTCGTCGCCGGCTTCGCGTCATCGGGAGGGCGTAACGGCCACTGGTGTCTGGACTTGATTTGCCGTCCAGTCTACATTTCACCATGGCGACAAGAACTCGACTTTCATCTCGGCCCGCGACCTCGGAATCCTCGGGGAGCGGGCTTTCGCGTCTACAGGACCAGCCGACGAGCTCGAGCGCGCGAGTGCGCGACGAGCTCGCGCTCACCTTCGACGACGTACTTCTCGTTCCGCGGCACTCGCTCACGCATCCCAAAGACGTGAGCGTCGTCTCTCGGTTATCACGCGGCATCGAATTGCGCATTCCGCTCGTGTCCGCCGCGATGGACACCGTCACCGAAACGGAGATGGCCATCGCGATGGCGCGAGCGGGCGGCATCGGTGTGCTTCACAAGAACATGTCGATCGACCGGCAGGCGGCCGAGGTCGATCGTGTGAAGCGATCCGAAAGCGGCATGATTCTCAAGCCGATCACATTGCGGCCCACCGATACGGTGCGTGAAGCGACAGCGCTCATGCACCGTTTTCGCATCTCGGGCGTGCCGATTGTCGACGACGACGAACGGCTCGTCGGCATCATCACCAACCGAGATCTCCAATTCGAGAGAAATCTCGATCGGCCGCTGCACGAAGCGATGACGAAAAAGGGTCTCATCACAGCACGTGAGGGGACCACGCTCGACGAGGCCGAGCGAATTCTCGCCGAGCATCGGATCGAGAAGTTGCCGGTGGTCGATGCGACGGGTGTGCTCAAGGGTCTCATCACGATCAAAGACATTCACAAGCGCCGACAGTATCCCGACGCGAACAAGGATAAATTCGGCCGGCTTCGCGTTGCCGCTGCAATCGGCGCCGCTGGGGATTTCATCACGCGCGCACAAGCGCTGATCGACGCCGGCGTCGACGCGATCATCATCGACACCGCGCACGGCCACGCCGATGCCGTGCTCAAGGCGACGGGGCAGGTGCGCGACGCTTTTCCCGACATCCAACTCATCGCCGGAAACATCGGCACACGCGAAGGCGCTGCAGCGCTCGTCGAGCGCGGCGTGGATGCTGTGAAAGTCGGCGTCGGTCCAGGCTCCATTTGCACGACGCGCGTCGTCACCGGCGTTGGCGTTCCGCAACTCACCGCGGTGCTCGAAGCGGTCGAAGGTGCGGGCGACGTGCCCGTCATCGCGGACGGCGGCATCAAGTATTCTGGCGATGCAGTGAAAGCGTTGGCCGCGGGCGCGTCGAGCGTCATGATGGGCTCGATGCTCGCTGGAACAGAAGAAAGTCCTGGTGAGACTTTCCTGCTCGAAGGCCGCCGCTTCAAGATGGTGCGCGGCATGGGCAGTCTCTCAGCCATGCAAGACGGCAGCGCCGATCGCTATTTCCAAGAAGGCGAACTGTCGCCCAAGAAGCTCGTTCCCGAGGGAATCGAAGGCCGCGTGCCCTATCGCGGTCCGGTGTCCGACGTGTTGTTCCAAATGGTCGGCGGGCTGCGCAGCGGAATGGGCTATGTGGGTTGTGGTACTATCGACGAGTTGAGAACGGAGACGCAGTTTGTTCGCATCACCACGGCAGGTCTCCGCGAGTCTCACCCGCACGACGTCACGATCACACGGGAAGCGCCGAACTACTCCGTCTGATTTCGGATTTCGGTGGCGGACGTTGCTTGACGGCCCTCGAGTAGGGAATCAACTTCCGCCCGGCCGACAACACGTACGGTGGTCTGGAGAACTCAGCTATGGGCCTCTGGTCCACCAAAAGCATTGCGTCGCTGCAAGCGGAACGGGCCGGAGACGGATCCGAACCCGGCTTCGATCGCGCCCTCGGCACGGTGAACCTCACGTCGCTCGGCGTTGGTGCGACGATTGGCGCAGGGATCTTCGTCGTCACGGGAACCGCCGCGGCGCAATACGCAGGTCCCGCGGTCGTGCTGTCTTTTCTCATTGCAGGACTCGGATGCTTGTGCGCGGGCATGTGCTACGCCGAGTTCGCTGGAATGGTGCCGGTGACGGGGAGCGCGTACACCTACACGCACGCGTCGTTCGGCGAACTGGCTGCGTGGATCGTCGGCTGGGACTTGATCATCGAGTATCTGTTCGGCGCCGCGGCGGTGGCAGTGAGCTGGTCGGGATATTTCGCCGCCTTTCTCCGCGGCGTCGGCGTGAATTTGCCGGTGTCGCTGACGCACGCACCCTTCGCTGCCGACGGCGGCTGGCACGTCAGTCGCGCGCCATACGGTGTGGTCGATTTGCCCGCGATCATGTTGGTGTTGATCGCGACGGCAATCTTGGCGACCGGCATCAAGGCGTCGACGGCCGTCAACAACGTGATCGTGTTTGTGAAACTGGCGGTCATCGTTCTGATCATTGTCTTCGGGTTCATGTACGTGCGCCCGGAGAACTGGCGTCCATTCATTCCGACCGGCGGTAGTGCGGCCGACGGTTATGGATGGTCCGGTGTATTGCGCGCCGTGGGCATCGTGCTTCCCACTCTCATTGGGTTCGACGCCGTATCGACGGCGTCGCAGGAAGCGCGGTCTCCGCAGCGCGACGTTCCCGTCGCGATTCTCGCGTCGCTGAGCATCTGCGCCGCGCTCTACATTCTGGTCGCGTTGGTCGTGACCGGACTGACCAAATACCCCGAGCTCAATGCGCCGCACCCGATCCTCGTCGCGGTGACCGCTGCCGGTCCCGCGCTCCACTGGCTCGCGCCGCTCATCGACGTTGCCGCAATCGCCAGCCTGGCCTCGGTCGTGTTAGTGTTGCTGCTGGCGCAACCGCGCATTCTGTTCGCGATGTCGCGGGACGGGCTTCTTCCGGCGGCGCTGAGTCAAGTGCACCCGAAATTCCGAACGCCATATCTTGCCACCATTCTCACCGGAATCGTCGCGTCGATTTTCGCCGGATTTTTTCCGATTGAACTACTCTGGGATTTGGCGATCATCGGAGCGTTGTTCGCATTTGCCGTCGTGTGCGCCGGCGTACTCGCGTTGCGCTACCGCAGTCCGAATCTCATGCGTCCCTTTCGTGTGCCCTTTGTTCCCGTGGTTCCCATCCTCGGCATCCTTTTCAGTTTGGCGATGATGGCGACGCTGCCGCGCGACACGTGGGTTCGTCTGGCGGTGTGGGTGGTGATCGGGATCGGTGTCTACTTCGTGTACGGAGCGAGGAATTCTCGCCGTTTACGTGGTGCGGCCGTTTCGAGCGATTGACGGTGGCGCCGCGTTGTTGATGCGTGACGATGTGCGCGGCAGGTGCGCGCTCATTGACACGCAGGTCCAATCGCTCGACCTTTGCATACAAACCGTGCCGGTCGGCTGCGCCGAAACCGTGCGGATCCTTAGCAATCCAACGAGACCAAGGAGGAACGGCGTGGCCGGCTCACTATTTCGAACCAAGTCGATTGATCGCCTGATGGCTGAAGGCGCCACCACCGTGGAGGGCGGACTCAAGCGCACCCTGGGTTCGTTTGCACTCGTCGCACTCGGAATTGGAGCGATCATCGGAGCCGGTCTGTTCGTCCGAACCGCTGCGGCCATCGCCGAGCGCGCCGGACCGTCGGTCGTCATCGCCTTCATCGTGGCCGGTGTCGGATGCGCGTTCGCCGGTCTGTGCTACGCCGAGTTCGCGTCCATGATCCCCATCGCGGGAAGCGCGTACACGTATTCGTATGTCACTATGGGCGAGTTCGTGGCCTGGATCATCGGCTGGGATCTCGTGCTCGAATACGCCGTGGGCGCCGCGACTGTCGCCATCGCCTGGAGCGAGTATTTCAACAAGGTCTTGGAATATTTCGGGTTGCACGTGCCGTACCAATGGTGCCACTCGCCGTGGGAGACAATGCAGGGCGGCGCCGGCGTTCACGGAATCATGAACGTACCCGCGATCGCGATCCTTTTTGTGCTCTCCCTGCTGCTCGTTCGCGGGACGCAGGAGTCGGCGTGGGTCAACAGTCTCATCGTCATCACCAAGGTTTCCATCGTCATCATGGTGATCGTGATCGGTTGGGGCTTCATGAACCCGGCCAATCACACGCCGCTCATTCCGGTGGCGACCACCTACACCACGCCCGAAGGAGTGACCCACCCGTACGGCGGCATCATGGGTATCCTTGGCGCGGCCGGTGTGGTGTTCTTTGCCTTTATCGGATTCGACGCCGTGTCGACGGCCGCGCAGGAAGCCAAGAATCCGAAGCGCGACATGCCCATTGGTATTCTCGGATCGCTCGTCATCTGTACCGTCCTCTACGTGCTGTTCTCGTACGTGTTGAGCGGTGTGGCGACGGTCGAAGACTTCCGGACGGCGGGCAAGGAAGCGTCGGTCACCTTCGCGATCGCGAAGTACATGACGGGCTACGCCTGGCTCGCGAAGTTCGTCACCGTCGCGATCCTCGCCGGCTTCTCGTCGGTCATTCTCGTGATGTTGCTCGGACAGTCGCGCGTATTCTACTCGATGAGCGTCGACGGCTTGGTGCCAAAGATTTTCTCGGACGTCCACCCCAAGTTCAAGACGCCGTGGAAGTCGAACATGCTGTTCTTCCTGCTGACGTCCGTGTTCGCTGGCTTCATCCCGGGTGACATCGTCGGCGAAATGACGAGCATCGGAACGCTGTTCGCGTTCATTCTGGTGTGCGCCGGTGTCTGGTTGCTTCGCGTACGTCGCCCCGAGTTGCCGCGGGCGTTCAGGACCCCCGCGGTGCCAGTGGTTTCGACGCTCGGCATCGTCGTCTGCGGTTCCATGATCTACGGATTGGGTTGGACGAACTGGCTTCGCCTGATCGTCTGGCTCGCCATCGGTCTGGTGTTCTACTTCGGCTACGGCCGCTCGCATTCGCTGCTGAACCGGGAAGGCGCTTAACTGCGTAACTGGGCGCCAACCGAGCGAGCGCGTTTCGTCCGATTGAGCTCGCCAGCGGGTTAAGTTTGGAACGGCGTCCGAATTCTCGGGCGCCGTTTCGCTTGTGACATGACGCGTTCAGTGACCGACTACCTCGCCATCCCCGAATCGCGCGTCGCCGCGATCCACGCGCTCGACCGCGAGCTGATCCGCGGGCGTCGCGTCGCGCTCTCGACGCACATGAACGCGGACGGCGACGGATGCGGTTCCGAAGCAGCGTTCGCGCGCCTGCTCGCGCAGCGGGGGCTCGACGTCCGCATCGTCAATCCCACGCCGTGGCCCGACCTGTTCGATTTTCTTCTTGGCGACGATGTCAAGAACGAGACGAAGAAGGGAGCGGCCGCGCTCCGTGACATCGATCTCCTCATCGTGCTCGACATCAGCGATGTCAAACGACTCGGTGGGCTCGCCGACGCGGTTCGTGCCTTGAATGTGCCCAAGTTGGTCATCGACCATCACATCGCGTCGGACGATCCCGCCGGCGACGTCATTTTCACGGATACAACGGCGTGCGCGACCGGAGAGCTCGTCTACGACTTGGCTCGCACGCTCGGGTTCGAGATCACGCCGGAGATCGCTCGCGCGCTCTACACGGCGATCCTGACCGACACCGGTAGCTTTCGATTCAGCAACACGACGCCGCGCTGTTTGGCGATGGCGGCGGACATGCTCGCCACCGGAGTTGATCCGGAGGAGATGTACGTTCGCATATACGCATCGGCGCCGGCCGGACGTGTGCGCCTGCTCGCCGAAGTTCTGTCGACGCTCGGCGTCGACGAAGCGTGCGGACTGACGTGGCTGTCGATGGCGGCGGGCGCGCTGGAAAAGTACGCCGTACGTCCGGAGGATCTCGACGGCATCGTCGAGAACGCGCGCTCGATTGCCGGAACGCACATGGCGCTGCTCTTCCGCGATCTCGGATATGGTAAGGTGAAGGTTTCGTTTCGCAGCACGGGCAAAGTGGACGTCAATGCGTTCGCGCGGCAATTCGGTGGAGGCGGTCACGCGAAAGCATCAGGAGCGCTGATCCCCGGGACGCTCGACGCTGTTCGCGAGCAAGTGATCGGTCTCGCGCGGCAATTTCTTTCGACGCAATCATAGACATGGCTACACCTTTGGTCGCGCGGGTCAACGAAGCGCTCGCGCACGTACGTCATCCGCGCACCGGCAAGGACGTTCTCGAGAGCGAAGCGATTCGCGACATTGCCACGACGACATCGGGCAAAGTTCGCTTGACGTTGCTGCTCGCGCCCGGTGACGATCCCGTGTTGGCGCGCTTCGTTCGGCAGGCGGTCGAAGCGGTAGAAGGCGTCACGGAAGTCAGCGTCGATGTCGGCGATGCATCGGCGTTCGAGCCGAATCGCAAGCCGGCCGGGGGACGCGCGCTTCCCGTGATGAATCAGGCGCCGGCCGCCGCGCGCGTACCAGCGCAAACGCCTGTGGCTTATCCGAATCTCGGGCGAATCATCGCGATCTCGAGCGGCAAAGGCGGCGTCGGCAAATCAACGGTCGCCGTGAATCTCGCAGTGGCGTTGGCGAAGAGTGGCGCGCGCGTCGGCTTGATGGACGCCGACATCTACGGGCCGAACATTCCGCGCATGATGGGCGTGAATGAACCGCCGATGGTGATAAAAGACAGAATCATTCCGCTCGAAGCACACGGCGTGAAAGTGATCAGTATCGGTTTCCTCATCGATCGCGATCAACCGGCGATCTGGCGCGGACCGATCGTCATGAAGATCATCAACCAGTTCTTGAAAGATGTCGCGTGGGGTGAGCTCGACTACTTCATCGTCGACATGCCGCCCGGTACCGGCGACGCGCAGCTCTCGCTCGTCCAGGCGACGCAGGTCACGGCGGCAATCATCGTGACGACGCCGCAGGAAGTGTCCGTGGGCGACGCGCTCCGCGGCGTGAGAATGTTCGAACGCACGAGTGTTCCGGTGCTCGGCATCGTCGAGAACATGAGTTGGTTCGAATGCCCGCACTGCGGCAAGCCGTCGGCAATTTTCGGAACGGGCGGCGGCCAACGACTGGCAACTGAAGTGAACCTTCCGCTGCTCGGACAAATTCCGCTCTACCCGCGCGTGCTCGACGGGGGAGACCAAGGCATTCCCATCGTGGTCGGCGATCCGGAGTCGTCCGCGGCGCGCGCGCTGTCGGCGATCGCCGAACGAGTGGGAGAGCGTTTGGGAGCAGCGGCGAGCAGCTGACCGACCGGCGCGTGCGCGAGTCGACGCAGCCGTCATCGCTTCCGGTCGAGACGCACGAAGGCATTGCGCCGGTCGCCGTCACCGGCGCCTGGGAAGCCGCACACCTCGTCAACGATTCGCTCCGCGCGACGATTCTGCGCGTGGCGCTGCCGGCGGTCGCGTCATCGTTGCTGATGACACTTTTCTCATCGGTCGACGCATTCTGGGTCGGCACCAAAATCGGATCGGCCGGACTCGCCGCGGTGTCGACGTCGTTGTTCTGGATCTGGATGATCATCTCGCTGGCCGAGATGGTTGGTGTGGGGCTGACGGCGGTGGCGGCGCGGCGGTACGGCGAAGCTCGAGGCGTGGCAGCTGCGCACACGGCCGGCGATGCGATGGTTTTCAGCATCGTGCTCGGTGCCGTGGTCGCGATTGTCGGAACGCTCAATCTGCCGCGTCTCTTCGCGATGATGAACACGCCGCCCGAGGTCACCGCGCTCGGCTCGACGTACCTCAAGACATATCTCATCGGCACGCCGTTGATCTTTGGATTCTTCGCCGTCGACGCCGCATTCCGCGCGTCGGGTGACACGCGAACGCCCTTCGTGCTGTTGTTGGCGTCGGTCGCGGTGACGCTCGTGCTCGATCCCGTGTTGATGCTCGGGATTGGACCGTTTCCGAAATTGGGGATTGCCGGCGCGGCGATCGCGATGATCTCCACGCGCAGTGTCGTATTCGTCATGGGCGCGACGATCGCTGCGCGCCGGGGCCTCATTCGTTTCGGCCGAATGCGCTTCGAGTCGATCTGGTCGGTGTGTCGAGTCGGTCTCCCGACGGCGATCACCGGCATGACGTTCAGCCTGATTTACATTTTTCTCACGCGTACCACGACGCAATTCGGCACGCCGGCGCTCGCCGCGCTCGGCATCGGTCATCGCGTCGAGAGTTGGTTGTTCATGATCGGCGTTGGTTTCGGCGCGGCCACGGCGGCGATCGTTGGTCAGAACCTCGGCGCCGGCCGTCCAGATCGCGCTGAGCGAGCCGGGTGGATGGCCACTGGCTTTTGCACGTTGCTCGGCGTCGTTGCGTGTGTGCTGGAACTCGCGATGCCGCGATCGTTCGCGTCGCTTTTCACGGCCGACCCGGCAGTCATCGCCGAGGCGGTGAAGTATCTGCGAATTGCGGCGATCTCCCAACTTGCGGTCTGCGCTGAGATTGTACTGGAGGGTGCGTTGGGTGGAGCGGGGGACACCGTGCCGCCAATGCTGACGTCGACAGCGCTCACGGCGTCGCGCATTCCGCTCGCGGCGTGGGCCGCTGGGCGCTGGGGAAGCGCGGGCATCTGGTGGGTCATCTCGCTCACGGCGATGGGACGCGGCGTTGCGATGGCGGCGCTCTGGCGCCGGGGCGGCTGGAAGCGCAGATCAGTGTGACATGCGGCCGATCATCACGTTGCTCACCGATTTTGGAACCGCCGACGGGTACGTCGGCGAGATGAAGGGCATGCTGCTGTCGCTCGTCTCCGGCGTGGAACTGGTCGACATCACGCATGACATTCCGCCGCAGGACGTTCATGCCGGACGTCTCACTCTTGCTCGTGTGTGGCGGCGATTTCCGAGCGGCACGTTACACATCGTCGTCGTGGACCCGGGTGTTGGGTCGGATCGCGCGGGACTCGCCGTCACGAGCGACGAACACATACTCGTTGGACCCGACAACGGAGTGTTGTCGCCCGCACTCTTGATGGCCGGCGCTTGTGCGATCGAGCTTCCGGTTCCACCCAGCGCGTCGACGACGTTTCACGGCCGCGATGTGTTCGTTCCGGCCGCTGCCGCACTCGCACGCGGCGAACCACTAGACAGTCTAGGGGTGCAGGCGCGCGACCCGATCGTGCTTCGAACGGTAGAACCGGTGCGCGACGCCGACGGATCACTCGCCGGCGAAGTGATCCTCATCGATCGATTCGGAAATGCGCTCACCAATTTGATCGGGCTGCGCGGCGGAACAATCGAAGTGGAATCGACGCAAATTCCATTGCGCCGCACGTATGCCGAAGTCGCTGTCGGCTCGCCGGTCGCAGTAGTTGGCTCGAGCGGCTTTATCGAGATCGCGGTGCGCGATGGGGATGCGGCGCACCGGCTTGGGTTGACGCGAGGCACGCGCGTCGTCCTTCGAACGAGCCGCTAACGACCTAGCGCGACGACGAAACCTGTCGGCGCGTTGCCGCGGCAACGCCGGTGACCGGCGTCGGAGTCTGCCACGCAAATTCGTCGGTGTGACCGCCGGGTCCCGAGCCAACTCCCGGGCGCTGCGTACCAGCGCGTGACGTCAGCGCTGCGCCAAGGCCAACCGTCGCTGCGACCCATGTGATCGCCACGGCGAGCGCGCGCATCGTTGCCGCGATGACAGGATTCCACGTGAACAAGGCAGCGATCATCCACAGCCCCAAATACCCGATGAGTCCCATGATGAGGGCTCGCAGGTGGACCCCGCGCGGCGACGTCGTACCGCGATCAGAGGTCAGGCCTCCACCGGTGAGACGCGCGACGGCAAGGAATCCCAGCGTGACAAGCCCGGCTGCCGCGATCACATACGCCACGATGGCGAACGGAATGAGCAAGACGCCGAGCACGGTAATGGCCAACGCGACCACCAGCACGAGAAGGCCGGGGAGCATCACGACCTGACCGGTGAGTCCGATCCAGAACGATCGCGCGAAGCCGCGTTCGAGCGCGATCACGACTCCGTCGAGGTTTGCTTCGGCGAACACCATGACGCCCATGCCGATGATCGTCAGAATGGCGAACCACCCGATAACGAGCTTGATCGATCCCCACGTGCCGAGCGGTTCGTGCGTTCGGGCGACTGGGAGCGCCGGCCTCGAGACAGCGAGCACGCGCTTTTGTCCTTGGATCACGCCGCCGTCGATGACGACGCTTCCACCGGCCGCCCAGGCGTCGCCGGTGACCAACGCCCCTCTATGAACGTGGATGTCGCCGTCGAGTGCGACGACGTCGCCGTTCACCGTGCCGTAGACGTCGAGATTTCCGCGCGCGACGGCAATGGGACCGTCCACCGTGGTATTCGCGGCAACGGATCGGTCCCCGAGGGTGAAGCGATCGGCGTCGGGGAGGTGGTTGTCGCCTGCGGCACGTCGTTCGGCGATTTTGGTGCTCAGTGCGCTCGTGTCTTTCGCTTGCGCTGGGGCAGCTTTGGCCGCAGCGGGGGCTGGCTTCGCGGGCGCGGCCTTGACGGAGTCAGCCGGACGAGCTTGAGCCGACGCGCGAAAACTCCCAAACGCGAGGGCAATAAATGCGATGAGGGCGCGCATGGCGGTTACGCCCGACGACGGCTGGACGCGGCGGCGAGAGCTCGGAGTCCGGCGATGGATGCCCCGGCCGCGGCGACGAGGCCGAGGAGGGCTGCCGCGATTCCGATCGTCCCGGTCTGTTGGATGATCGTAAACATTTGATCACCGAACACGGTTGTGAGGACATCGCGGCCTGCGTCGTAGAACAACCCGCGCACCTGGTCGCCGGCGGCTCCACTGGCCAGCGAAACGACGTCTGTCTGGGTCACGATCCACAGGATGGCGACCGTGAGGACGGAGGCGACAGAGGTGGCTGTGGCCGCGACGGCGAACCGCGCCGAGCGCGACTGTGGAAGCCACTGCACCACGGCATCGCGCGCCGTTACGTGCCAAGGCACGAAAACCGGAACCTGTGACAGGACCCGGTCGGCAAACGCGTGCGAGGGAGCGAAATGGGGGACGTCTTCCAGGGCATCGAGTACGAAGCGCGCTTCGTCGACCTGCGCGCGGCAATGCGCACAATCGCGAATATGAGCCTTCAGGGGGGCAACCCCGAAGCCCACCTCGTCATCGAGGAGGAGGTCGATCTCGTCTGGAAGAAGATGCCTGTGATTCATTGAGTCTCCAGGGGGGCTTACGGACGCTTGTCCAGCATGGTTTCAACTGCCAGGTCTCGGGTCTCTGGTCTGAGGATCGAGAAGTTCTGAGATCTCGGACCAGTGACCTGTGACCTCGAGTTATTCGGTATCACGCGTATGTTCCAACGCCTTTCTCAATTCGTGTCTCGCTCGATGGATGTAGGTCTTTACCGTACCCAACGGCAAATCCAACGTCGCTGCGATTTCTTCGTACGAACGACCCTCCACGTGCCGGAGCATGATGCAGGATCGATACTCCGGCCTGAGGCTGGCGATGGCTTGTTCGATCGCGGTGCCGAGCTCGCGCGCTTCCATCTCGTCGAGCGCCGACTCTTGTTGGCCAACGATGTCGAACGACGTGGCCTCGATGGCGTCGGCGGTCTGCGCGTGCGGCGAGCCGCTCATGCTGACGGTATCGAGTTGCCGCCGCCGCAGGTGATCGATCGCGACGTTGTTGGCGATCTTGAACAACCAGCTCGACAGCTTGAACTCGGGCCGGTAGCGGTCGATGTGATTCAGGACCTTGATGAACGTATCCTGCGCCAAATCTTCGGACAGCTCGCGGTCGCGAACCATTCGATAGATCAGCGAAAAGACCGGTCGCTCATAGCGACGAATCAACTCACGGAAAGCCGAATCGCGCCCTTGCTGGGCCAGCGCGACGACATCGGCGTCCGGGAGATTGAGGAGGTCGAGGGCTGGAGGCATTCGGCCTGTTGGGGCGCAGCGCATCGCTCTGACATCGCTCGCCATGGCGATGCGTCGCGCCGGTTGACACAAACTATGCGCGCTCTGCGCCTCAAACCAGCCGCCTCGGCTTGATTCACCATCTCGCCACCGGCACCTTTCATCGATGCCGGTTAGCGAGTTGGAGACAGCGGAGGCGCAGGCCGCCGCAGCGGGTGGTGATGAGAAGCGCGCGTATGTGCAGCGGATCTTTTCCCAGATCGCGCCCCGTTACGATCTTCTGAATCATCTGCTGAGCTTCAACATCGACAAGGCGTGGCGCCGGCGGGCGCTCGCGACGCTCGATTGGGAGCGCGCTCCGCATGGAACCTATGTCGATCTTTGCGCGGGCACCCTCGACGTCTCGGCCGAGCTCTCGCGGCGTCCGGGATTTGCCGGCCGAATCATCGGCGCCGACTTCGCCGAGCCGATGCTGCGGGCCGGCGTCGGCAAATCGCCGACAACGGTCGTCTCACCCGTCGTCGCCGACGCGCTCGACCTTCCGTTGGCCAACGACAGCGCGTCCGGCGCGATCGTGGCGTTTGGAATCCGCAACGTCGCTAATCTCGATCGAGGTCTCGCCGAGGTCTACCGGGTGCTCAAACCCGGCGCGCGATTCGTGATTCTCGAGTTCACGACGCCACGTTCGCGAATCGTGCGCGCGCTGTACCATCTATACTTCCACCACATCCTGCCTCAAGTCGGCGCGCTGGTCAGCGGTCACCGGACGGCGTACGCCTACCTTCCGCGATCGGTGGCCAACTTTCCCATCGAAGAGAAACTGGCCGAGCGGTTGCGCAGCGCCGGATTCAACGATGTGCAGTGGCGCACGCTGACACTCGGCGTCGCCGCGATTCACCGCGGCACCAAGCGCTGAGCCCAGACTTTCACGAAACCCGTGAGCATCGACACTCTTACCGACTTCATCGCGCAACTCGACAGCGCGGGCGAATTGATCCGCGTCAAGCATCCCGTCTCGCTCAACCTGGAGTTGTGCGAGATCGCTGACCGCGTGATGAAGCAGCCCGGTGGCGGAAAGGCGTTGTTGTTCGAGCAGCCCATCCTCATGAATGGTGCGCGATCGGCGTTTCCCGTGGCCATCAATCTGTTCGGGTCCATGAAGCGCATGGCAATGTCGCTGGGCGTCGAATCGCTCGACGATGTCGGCAAGCGCATTACCGAACTGCTCGAGATGAAGGTGCCCGAAGGCCTCATGGGCAAACTGTCGATGTTGCCGCGCTTGCTGGAAGTCGGAAAATTTCCGCCACGTATGCGTCGAGGCAGCCCGCCCTGCCAGGACATCGTGTGGCAGGGGAATGACGTCGATCTGGACCAACTGCCGCTCATCAAATGCTGGCCCGAAGACGGCGGCGCGTACATCACGTTCCCAATGGTGATCACGCGCGATCCAAAGCGCGGGATCCGCAACGTCGGCATGTACCGCGTCATGCAGACGGGCAAAACGACGCTCGCCATGCATTGGCAGCGACATAAAGTCGGCGCGGCGCATTGGCGCGAGATGGCGGAACGCGGCGAGCGCATGCCGGTGTGCATCGCGCTGGGTGCTGATCCGCCGTCGATGTATTCGGCGAGCGCGCCACTTCCGCCGACGATCGATGAATTCCTGTTCGCCGGATTTCTGCGCGCCGCACCGGTGTCGTTGACGAAAGCGGTCACCTGCGACCTCGAGGTTCCTGCTGAGGCCGACTTCGTCATCGAGGGCTACATCGATCCGTCGGAACCGCTGGTCACGGAAGGCCCGTTCGGGGATCACACGGGCTTCTATTCGCTGGCCGACCTGTATCCCCAGGTGCACGTTACGGCGATCACCATGCGCCGCAACCCGATCCTCCCCACGACAATCGTCGGTCGGCCGCCAATGGAGGACTACTACCTCGGCCACGCGACCGAGAGGATTTTCTTACCGCTGCTCAAGCTCACGATCCCGGAGATCGTGGACTACCACATGCCGCCTGAAGGGATCTTCCACAACTTGGTGTTCGTCTCGATCAAGAAGGAATATCCGGGACAGGCGCACAAAGTGATGAATGCATTGTGGGGGCAGGGGTTGATGTCGCTGGCGAAAGTGCTCGTGATCGTCGACCATTGGGTGAAGGTGCGCGACCCGCAGGAAGCCTGGTGGGTGGCACTCAACAACATCGACCCCGAGCGCGACGCGCGCTTCACCATGGGACCGGCGGATGTTTTGGATCACTCGAGTCGTGCATTCACCTACGGATCCAAGATGGGCCTCGACGCGACGCGCAAACTTCCCGAGGAAGGATTCACGCGTGAATGGCCGGACGTGATCACGATGAATGACGACACGAAGCGACGGGTGGACGCGATGTGGCATTCGCTGGGGATTCCTGGACGATGAGCGAGGCATTGGGAGGAGGACAGCGGGAAGGACAGACCTTCGCTCACCGCGGGTCGCGCTGGCTCGTCTATGTGAACTTCGTGAAGCTGCCGCACACGCTCTTCGCGCTGCCGTTCGCGTTGGTTGGTGTCGTGCTTGCGTCGTATCACGCGCCGGTGACCTGGCCGATGATCGGATGGATCGTTGTCGCCTTCACCTGTGCACGCTTCGCGGCCATGGGATTCAACCGCATCGTCGATCGCGAGATCGACGCGAAGAATCCTCGCACGCGACAGCGAGAGATTCCGAGCGGCGCGTTGCATGTCGCTGAAGCCATTGCGGCGGTGACTGTGGCTGCGGTGCTGTTCATCTACGCGGCGTGGCATCTCAATCCGCTGTGTGCGCTGCTCTCTCCACTCGCGCTCGGCTGGGTGCTTTTCTACAGCTACACCAAGCGATTCACGCGCTGGTGCCATCTCGTGCTCGGCGTCGGGATGTCGATCGCGCCCGTGGGGGGATATCTCGCGGTGACGGGTGCGTGGAGCCGGCCGTCGTGGATGCTGATTGCGCTCGCGCTGGCCGTGGCGACGTGGGGCGGAGGTTTCGACATCCTTTATGCCCTGCAGGACGTCGACTTCGACCGCAGCCAACATCTGTACTCGCTTCCGGTCGCGTTTGGCCAGCGACGCGCGCTGAACATTGCTCGCGGGCTGCATCTCGTAACGATCGCGAGTCTCGGAATGGTGGGCGCCGCGGCGTTTACGGGCACACACGCCGGTTCGTTCTATGCACTTGGCGTGGTGGTCGCGGCGGGTCTTTTGGTCTATGAGCATTCGCTCGTGCAGCCCGACGATTTTTCGAGGCTCGACGCAGCGTTCTTCACCATGAACGGCGTGATCAGCATCGTGTTTTTCATCTGCGTGCTCACAGAAAGGCTGACGCATCGCGCGATCGGACTCTACGCCACTGAATGGATGAGCCGATGAGCGAGCGTCCCCTTGTCGTCGCAATCACCGGAGCGTCGGGCGCGCCGTACGCCGTTCGGCTGCTCGAGTCGCTCATTATTGCCGATCGCGCCGTGCAGCTGATTGTCTCGAGCCACGGGCTTCGGTTGTTGCGCACCGAGCTCGACATCGATTCGATTTCGTCGCTCCGAGCGCGGGTTGGCGCGGAAGGATGGGACCGACTCGTCACTGTGTTCGACGACAACGATCGCGGTGCTGCGCCAGCCTCTGGCTCCGCGCTCAATGCCGGGATGGTGATTTGCCCGTGTTCCATGGGAACGTTGTCGGCGATTGCGGTCGGTTCGTCGCGATCCCTCGTCGAACGTGCGGCGGACGTCGCGCTCAAGGAACGGCGCCCACTCGTGCTTGTGCCGCGTGAAACGCCGTTGAGCGCGATTCATCTCGAGAACATGCTGCGGGTGACTCGCGCCGGTGCGGTCGTCATGCCGGCCGCGCCCGGTTTCTATCATCGTCCGCGCGGCATTGAGGATCTCGTGGACTTCATCGTCGCGCGTGTGCTCGACCACGTCGGCGTGACGCACACACTTGGGGCACGCTGGGGAGCCCTCCCCGCGCCCGAATGACCGAGGGCAACGGGCGTGTCATCGGTCTCATCTCTGACACGCACGGCCTCGTTCGGCCCGACGTCCACACCGCGCTCGCGGGCGTCGAGCTCATTCTGCACGCAGGCGACGTGGGCGGCGACGAGATTCTGGACGAGCTCCAGCTCATCGCGCCGGTGCATGCTGTTTCAGGGAACACCGACACGCCGGGCGATCCAAGATTGACTCGAGTCATCGAGCTCGAGATCGGTGGCATTCGAGTTCATGTAAGTCACGGCCACGAAACCGGCTCACCCACGCCGGCCAAGTTACTGGCGAAGTACAGCGCCGACGTGATTGTGTACGGTCATTCGCACCGGCAACTGGTTGCGCAGGTGGGCGAGCGATGGACGGTGAATCCCGGCGCGGCCGGCGCGCGTCGCTTCGATCTGTTACCGAGCGTCGCGCGAATGATCATTCGAGATGGACAGGTCGCGATCGAGATCGTCGAGCTGGCGCCGTAGCTTTCAAAACGACGAGTGGTCGGATATTTCCGACCATAACGGCGATGCGCGCGTCGATTCCGATGCTCTCCCGCGGTCAGACCGCGCGGAAATGCGATATCGGATACAGGAAATCATCTCCCGAGTCGTCGACGATCCGGTAGAACGATCCCTTTCCCTCGAGGCCGAGCATTTCGTAAATCTTGCCGAGCGTGAGGTCGTGACATCCGCCGGACTCGTCGCCGCCCGGATAGACGAGCCACGGCTTTGTGCTCACGCACTGCACGAGCGTTGTTGGTTGCCAAGAGGTGGTCATGTGCACTCCGCGGTGGCCGGTTCTGCGCGTGATGCGCATGGAGTACAGATGCAGAAGGCGCGCCAGCCTACGACGCCGCCGCCAACGGAATGATTTCGCCGGACGCGCTGGTCCGTTCGAGCTCTTCGGGAAAACGACGAAACCACGATGAGAGAAGCAGCAATTCGTCGATCTCGTGGGTGGGGATCCGCGTGGTCTCTCGGTCCGCCGGCGAGAAAACACCGTCGATCAACCCGAGCAGCGTCGCCGCTTCGCTCGGCGTCGTGGGCAATGGCGTTTCCGCGCGCACGCGCCCACGACGAATGAGGTAGACGCGGTCCGACCCGTCGTAACCGGGCACCGTGTAGACGAACGAGAGCGTCTCGACCGCGAAGCGCAGCCGGCCGAACTGCGTGCGCAACGCCTCGAGCCGCTTGAACTTGTCGCGAAGCGTCGCAGCACGCTCGTATTCGAGTCGCTCGCTCGCCGCGTCCATCTCTCGTCGCAGTTGCTCGATGGGGCCGTCGTCGGTGCCGTCGAGAAAGGCGCGCGCGAGCGCAAGTCGGGCAGCGTACTGCATCACCGTGCACCCACCGACGCATGGACCGATGCACTTTTTCACCTCGAACCGAATGCATCCGGGCGTGCGCGGAAAGGAATCGAACAACTCCGGTTGATCGGCGAAGTGCATCCGTTGGTCGATCGAACAATCGCGCAGACCGAGCACGTCGTTCAGCTCGCGCACGGCATCACCGACCCCCATGGCGCCCATGAACGGCCCGTAGTAGACCGACGCGTCGTCCTGCCCCGGTCCGCGCACGACCACCAGCTTCGGCGCCGGACCCTTGGTGATCTTGATGAAGCAATAGTTCCGTCCGTCTCGCTTCATCGCGACGTTGAATCGCGGACGGAAGCGTTTGATCAACCGCAGTTCCTCGAGCAGCGCGGCGAACTCGCTCGGCATGTACTCCCACTCGATCCGCTCGGCGTCGCGCAAAATTCGCGCGCCTTTGTCTTCGGGAAATTCGCCGCGGAAGTAGCTGAGCAAGCGCGATCGCACCCGCTTCGATTTGCCGACGTAAACGATTTCGCCGTCCGACGAAACCATACGATAGACCGCGGGTCGATCGGTCGCTGTTTCGCGAACGTGCGCCCGCATCACGGCGAGTTGCTCGTCCGACGTAGGCGGACGAAGCAGCTTTACCTTTGGCAGCGCGCGCATAGTACCGTCGTTCGTCCGTCGATCGCATGCGTGCCGATCAGCCGGTGTCCGCAGCGTTGGCAGGGATCGCCGGCGTGTCCGTAGACCGCCAGCTTGTCGACGAACCCACCGCGCGCGCCGCTGGCGTCGCGATAATCGCGAAAGCTTGTGCCGCGCAATGCAATCGACTCGGTGAGAACGCCTACGATCGCATCACGAAGATCGGAAGCCTCCTCCGCGGCAATCGTTGCCGCGGCGCGCGACGGATCGATCCCCGCGCGCCACAGCGCTTCGTTCGCGTAGATGTTGCCGATGCCGGCGAGCACGCGCTGATCCATCAACACTTTTTTGATTGCCTGACGGGAGGACCGAAGAAGTACCGATAGATGCGCGCCGGTAAACGCCGGGTCAAGTGGCTCGATCCCGAGCGGTGCGACATATCGCTCAAACCGATCGGACGACATCAGCGAAACGGTTCCGAGCCGGCGGATGTCCCGATAGTGTAGCGACCGTCTGTCGCCGAGCACCAATTCGAGAGTGGAGTATCGGCGCTCGTCGTCGGGCAACGCGCCGGCGTCGATCAACAGGGCGCCGGTGAATCGCGGTTGCACAACGAGCCGATCGTCCGTGGAGAGGTCGAGGACCACCAACTTGGCTCGACGCCAGCATCGCGTGATCGTCGCGCCGGTCAGCCTCGCGACCAACTCGTCGGCGCTGGACTCACGGAGCACGTCGGGCCGCGTGACGCGAACGGTGACGATTTGCGCGCCCGCGACTTCACGGTCGAGATCGCGCGCAATCGTTTCGGTCTCAGGTAGCTCCGGCACCCTTCGTCGGTCTCGCGCCTCCGGGCGCCAGCTCGCGCCAGCCGATGTCGGTGCGGAACTGCTTTCCGTCGAACGCAATCTCTGCGGCGAACTCCTGGCTGCGCCGCTGCGCGTCCTCTAGTGAGTCGCCGATTCCGGTCACCGAGAGCACGCGGCCGCCGGCGGTGAATATCGTTCCGCCGTCCCCGCTCTTCGTGCCGGCGTGGAACAGCAGAACGTCATTCGGCACCGGCGGAATGGCTATGCGATCGCCCGTGCGCGGTTTGTCCGGATAGCCGGGGGCCGCAACCACGGTTGTTACCGCAGCGCGATCGGCGGCGATTTCTACGCCGTCGCGCAGTTGATCGCCGCGCGCCGTCGCCTGCAGCAGCTCCGCGATCGATTCTCCCGCTCCGATCGACGGCAGCACCGCCTGCGTCTCTGGATCGCCGAACCGGCAGTTGAACTCGACGACCTTGGGACCGTCGGACGTGAGCATGAGCCCCGCGTACAACACTCCGGTGAACGGCGTACCGCGCGCGCGCATCGCAGCCAGCGTGGGCCTCACGATTTGGTCGACGGCATTCCTGATCAAATCCGGGTCGCGTTGAACGATGGACACCGGGCAGTACGCGCCCATTCCACCGGTGTTCGGCCCGAGGTCGCCGTCGAGCAAACGCTTATGATCCTGGGCCGCGGGAAGCGTCACGACTCGTTCGCCGTCGGTGATCGCGAAGACTGAGAGCTCTTCGCCTTCCATGAACTCTTCGATCAACACGGTCGTCCCGGCGTCGCCGAACGCGGTGCCGTCGAGCATCATCTCGGCGGCGTCGCGGGCTTCGTCTACCGTTTGACACACGATCACGCCCTTTCCCGCAGCGAGGCCGGACGCCTTTACCACGACCGGCACTCCGAGCTCATCGATCGCACGCCACGCGGTTTCCAGATCATCGCAGGTGACCGCTCGAGCCGTCGGCACGCCGGCGTCGACCATGAGCGTTTTGGAAAATGCTTTGGACGTCTCGAGCATCGCTGCGGCGCGCGTCGGCCCGAAGATCGGCAGACCCGCGCCTCGAAAGGCATCGGCGATTCCAACCGCGAGCGACGCCTCGGGTCCGACGAGCGTCCAGTCGACGCTGCGCTCCCGGGCGAGCGCGAAAAGTGAGTCCACATCGGTCGCGTTGACCGCGACACACTCCGCCAATTCCGCGATCCCAGGGTTGCCCGGAGCCGCGACGATCGAGATTGTGGGATCATCCTGCCGGAGGCGCCAGGCGAGCGCATGTTCGCGCCCGCCTCCGCCCACGAGCAGTACCTTCATCGATTGCGCCACGCCGAGCTGACGGCGTCCCTGGCCTTGCCCAGACTATCCTTGAACGTCTCGACCGTCTCGCGCGTCTTCTGGCCGTAATACCCGGCCGCGTCCGCGTAGTCCTCGGTCAACGGATGGTCAGGATCACTCTGTCCGCGCCGCTGATAGTTGCCGGCGAGAATGGCGTCGTAACCGCCGGTGCGATGCCAGCGCAGCAGCTCAGCCGCGCGAACGGTGTGCATGGGATGCGTGCGCATGACCGTGTTCAAGATCTTCAACACCGTGTCCCACGCGTCGCCACCCGTCTCGTACTGTTCGGCCTGGCGTATGAACTCCTCGACGCGCAGTTGGTCGCCGTATTCCTTGCCGCCGGCGAGCTTCATTTCGGTGCTCATCACGATGTTCAAATCCTGAACCGCGAGCAGGCCGGCGCGATCGGACGAGAACTCACTCTTCCGCTGCCATTCGAGCAACGCGAGCTGGAAAGGAAGAATCGCCGCGGCGGCGAGGAAGGGCAGATTGCTCAGACCGAAGTACAGCAGGATGTAGGCGATCGTGCTGTAGGTGGTGTGGCCGCTCATGATGTGGCCAAGCTCATGGCCGAGCACCGAGCGCAATTCGTCTTCTTGCAGAATTTCGAGAAGGCCCGAATGGATGATGACGAATGGCTTATCGAAGCCAACGGCCATCGCGTTGGCGATCGGCGTTTGCGTGACGTAGAGCTCGGGACGCTCCGGCCAGTCCAACGTCTCCAGCACTTCCGTCCACATGAGGTTGAGCGCTGGACGTTGGCTTGCTGTGACCTTCACCGAGTCGCCGAGGAACAACTGTCGGATGCCGCGTTCGCCGAAAAACCCAGCGACTTTTCGAACGATCTCGTCGAACCCGGGAATCGCGCGCAACGTGTTGAGCGCGGCACGGTCGGCGGGGTGCTCCCACGCGCGCGAGGAGATCTGAGAGAGCGGGACGCGGTTATCCATTGTGGGAGGCGGGAAAAGGGAAGGAGGACGCGGGCCCTGTGACGCCCAATACTACCCTGGAGACTACGCGCCGGCTGTCTGGATTGTGTCGCGCGTTCGGGGTCCGGCTCCCGACTCGCGAACGCCGGCGTCTGAAGTTCGTTTCTCGTTGCCTGGCATGCCCTCGAACGCCTGCTCAAGGTCCGCAAGCAGGTCGCCAACATCCTCCACGCCGCAGGACAGCCGTACGAGTCCGTCGGTCAGTCCCAGGGCAGCGCGACGCTCCGGGGGCACCGACGCATGCGTCATTCCGGCCGGTTGGCTGATCAGTGATTCGACGCCGCCGAGCGACTCGGCGAGGGCAAAGACGCGGACATGCTCGAGCAGATGGGCCGCGCGGACCTTCGTTCCCAACTCCACGCTGATCATGCCGCCAAAGCCGGACATTTGGCGCTTGGCCAACTCGAATTGTGGGTGGCTGGGCAGGCCGATGTAGTAGACGTTCTCATGGCCGACTTGCTCCGTCAGCCATTTCGCGATCTCGCGGCCGTTGGCGTCATGCTGCCGCATCCGTAGGTGCAGGGTCTTGGTGCCGCGAAGGGCCAGCCACGAATCGAACGGTCCGGCAACGGCTCCCGCCGCGTTGTGAATGAACTGCAGTTTGGATGCAAGTTCGTCGTCGCGCACGATGGCGCAGCCGCCGATCATATCGCTGTGCCCGTTCAGATACTTGGTCGTCGAGTGGAAAACAATATCGGCCCCAAGTTCGAGCGGGCGCTGAAAATACGGGGACGCGAACGTATTATCGACAATGAGAAGTCCTGAATGACGGTGCACGATCTCGGCGACGGCGGCGATATCGGTCAGCCGCATGAGCGGATTGCTCGGCGTCTCCACAATCACGGCCTTCGTGGCCGGCGTCATCGCGTCAGCCACTCGCTGCGGGTCTCTCGTATCGATATAGCTGAACGAGAGTCCCATGTGCTGAAGAATCTTATCAAACAACCGGAAGGTCCCACCGTATACATTTTCCGCGCAGACGATGTGATCGCCGGACCGGAACAGCTTCATGATCGAATCGATACAGCCCATGCCGCTCGAGAAGGCGAACCCATGTGTACCGTTCTCGAGCGCGGCCACGTTTCGTTCGAAAGCCTCTCGCGTGGGGTTCTTGCCCCGAGCGTATTCGTATCCTTTGTTCTGTCCGAGCCCATCCTGCACGTAGGTGGACGTCAGATAAACCGGCGTCATGATCGCGCCGGCGAGAGGCTCGGGTCGTTGGCCGGCGTGAATCGCCCGGGTGCCGAATCCCGCGGTCAGGTCCTCGTCAAAAACCCGTGTCATGCCGATACTCTTGTCCTTAGGGGTGTGCGGAAGATAACCGCATGCCTGAATGCCTGAAACTGAACCGAGAGCGATGACCGCCCCAGCAGCACTGCCGTACTGTCTGATTGTCGATGATGAGCCGCGCCTGCGCCAGGTGATGGTGCACCTGATGCGCGGTGACGGATTTCAATGCGTCGAGGCCGCAAACGGCATCGAAGCGCTCGAGCAACTCGAGAAATACCCGATCGTTCTCGTGCTGAGCGACCTACGCATGCCGAAAATGGACGGATTCGAGCTGCTCGGTCAGATTCGCGCTCGCTTCGCCGACGCCGCCGTCGTCATGATCACCGCCGTTGCCGACGTCGAAATCGCCGTGAACTGTCTGGCCGTCGGCGCTGCCGACTACGTCATTAAGCCGTATCAACTCGAAGACGTCCGCGCCCGCGTCGCGCAGGCGCTCGAAAAGCGCCGGCTGATTCTGGAAAACCGCGCCTATCGTGAAAGTCTCGAAGAACGCGTTCAGCAACAGGCGCGGCGCCTCGAGGAATTGTTCTTGGCGAGCGTGCAGTCGTTGGCCGAAGCGCTCGAACTAAAGGATCCGTACACGCGCGGCCACTCCGTGCGCGTGAGCCATTACTCGGTCACGATCGCGCGCGCGATGGGCATCGAGGGCGAAATGCTGCGGCAGATCGAGCTCGGCGGCCATGTGCACGACATCGGCAAGATCGGCGTCCGCGAATCGGTACTGAATAAAGCCGAGCGTCTGACCGCGGAAGAATACGAGCACATCATGACTCACCCGGTCCTCGGCTGGCGCATTCTCGCCCCGCTGCTCGGCGACACGCCGAATGCGCTCAACATTGTGCGCTCACACCACGAGCGGTTCGACGGACGCGGCATTCCCGACGGTCTCAAAGGCACCGAGATCCCGCTCGAAGCCCGCATCGCCGCCGCCGCCGACGCACTCGACGCCATGACGAGCGATCGTCCGTATCGTGTGAGTGAGATGACACTTCCGCTCGCGATCGAAGAGCTCCAGCGGCACAGCGGAACGCAGTTCGACCCGGCGGTGGTTGATGCGATCGTCGCGGCCGCGGAGGCGGGCGACATGCAACTTCTGCCTCGCACGGCGACCCACGCAGTGGTTGCTCCGGTCTAGCGAACGACGATCACCGCGGGCTGTTTGTAGGCGCTCAACCGCTCGGCGCACCAGAGCTTCACGTCGTCTTCAGTCACGTTCCCCTCGACGTCGAGCGCTATTTCCGGCTCTCGATCCACGATGGCCGCCGCAACTTCCCGCGCGTCTATTCGCACGACCCCCTGCATTTCGCCAACCACGCGTTCGATCTCGCGCGGATAGATGTTGAATCCATTCCGCGTGAACATCGGCTTTATCAACCCGGCGAAATGAATGGTTCCGTCGGCGTCACGTCGCCCGAGATCTCCGGAATGCAGCCAACCGTCGCGCACGGGCAACCCGAGTTCGCCGCCGGACACGTAACCCCGAAACACGTTGTCGCCGCGAATGCAAATTTCGCCGTTCGCGACCGGGGACGAATGCGCGGGCGGCGTTCTCGGCCGCCCTAGCTCGTCGTAGGTGACCGCATCGAATAACTCGATGTCGACGCCCGGCAGCGGCGAGCCAAGCGACCCACGCAGGTTCGGACGATCAACGCTGTTGTACAGCGACACCGGCCCGGCCTCAGTGAGCCCGTACCCCTGCCGAAGCTCGACGCCCGTTGCGTCGAACCACCGATCTTGCAACTCGACCGTCAACGGCGCGCCGCCGCAGATCGCGACGCGCAATGCGCCGACGGCGGAGGAACCGCGGCGCTCCATCACCGACAGCAACGCTCTGTAGACCGACGGGACGCCGACAACCTCAGTGATGCTGCCGGTGGAGATGAGCTCCATCGCGCGCGACGAGCTGAACTTGGCCATCGTTACAACGCTCGCGGCGGCGAGCAGCGGAGCCGTGCAGGTCGCGGTTAGCCCGAAGAGATGCGAGTAGGGAAGTAGAGCGAGAACGCGGTCGTCCGCGTTGTTGCCTACGACTTGGATGGTCGCGCGTCCATTGGCTAACAAGTTTCTGTGCGACAGAATTGCGCCGAGCGGCGTGCCGGCCATCGCCGATGTGTAGACGATGACCGCCTCTTCGTCGCTGCCCGGTGCGTCCGCGTTGCCCTCGATCGGCATCCCGATGTGCGTGCCGAGGTCGATGTCGCGAACCTGGTTGTCGATCGCGACCTGAGCGCGCCGCGGCGCGTCGTCGAGCAACACCTTTGGAAAGGAATCAGGCAGGTTGGCCGCCAGCGCCGAGGTCGTGAAGACAGAGCCGACGTTGGCGTCCTTCAATTGATGAGCAATCTCGAAGCGCGCCGCGAGCGGATTGATCAGCACCGCGCCGCGGCCTTCCGCCGCGGCAAGGGCCACGATGAACGCGGGCGACGTCGGAAGCAGAATCGCCGCGCGCTTACCACTCAATGCGCGAACGAGCGGTGCGCTTCGCCTGAGCAGCGTCAACCCGGCGGCGACGAGTTGTTGTGCCTCGAAATCATCGACCCGGCCGCCGTGCGCGGCGACCGAAAGTGGCAGGAGCGAAAAGGGGTCGATCACGACGTCCGCAGGCGGGTCTGAGTGAACCGCGGAAGATACACGACCGCTTCAAAGACAGTTACCTTTCCCCCGTCTCTATGGAGGTCGAATGGCGCACGATGGGCTGATGGTCAGCGTGTCTGGGATACGTGGGCGAGTCGGCGAAGCGCTGACTCCGGAGGTGGTTGCGCGCTATGCGGGCGGCTTTGGCGCATGGGCATTGCGACGTAGCGGCTCGAAAAAAGTTGTCGTCGGTCGCGATAGCCGAGTGTCCGGTGAGCTATTCCACCGCGTCGTCCTTTCGGCGTTGCAGTCCGTCGGCTGCGATGTCATCGACGTCGGCCTCACGACGACGCCCACGTGCCAACTCGCCGTGGAGCATCATCACGCCGCCGGCGGTTTGATGATCTCGGCGAGCCACAATCCGATCGAGTGGAACGCCCTCAAGTTCATCGGACCATCGGGATTGTTCCTCGAGAACGCCGAGGGGATCGAGATGCGCGCGCTCGTGGAGTCGGGAATTCCGCGCGCCACGTGGGATAAACTCGGGCAGATCGAGCGGGACGACCGTGCCGTTCAGCGACACATCGATCGTGTCCTCGCGATACCGTACATCGACGTGGAAGGCATTCGGCGCCGCAACTATCACGTCGCGCTCGACTGCGTCCGCGGGGCGGGCGCCATCATCATGCCCGCGCTGCTCGAGAGGCTGGGATGCAAGGTGACGGCGATCCATCTCGAAACAGACGGACGCTTTCCTCACCCGCCTGAACCCATCGCCGAGAACTTGGGCGACCTGGAACGGCTCGTGCTTGAGTCCCGCGCGACCATCGGGTTTGCGGTTGACCCGGACGTCGACCGCCTGGCGTTGGTGTCGGATGCGGGGAAGGCGATCGGTGAGGATTTCACGCTGGCGCTCGCGGCGCGCCTGGTGCTTCGGCATGTGCGCGGACCGGTGGTCACGAACCTTTCGACGAGCCGGATCGTCGAGGATGTAGCGATCGACGCCGGCGTTCCTGTCATCCGCGCGCCGGTGGGTGAGGTGAACGTCGCGGTCCGCATGCGGGACGAGCGCGCGCCGATTGGCGGTGAGGGGAATGGCGGCGTGATTCTGTCGGAAGTCCACCTGGGGCGCGACGCGCCGGTGGGCGCCGCGCTGTTGTTGCAACTGCTGCACGAGGAAGACAAACCGTTGTCGGCGATCGTCGCCGGGTTGCCCAGGTACGTGATTGTGAAGGACAAGCTGGACCGTCCGGACGCAAGCCTGACCACGGTTTACGAAGCGCTGTGCTCAGCTTTTCCGGAGGCAGAGGCCGATACTCAGGATGGGCTCCGTCTGTCGTGGCCGGACCGTTGGGTCCACGTTCGACCGTCGGGAACGGAGCCGATCGTACGAGTGATTGCCGAGGCCCCCACCGACGTCGATGCATTGGAGCTCGTCAGACGATCGCGCGTTCCGCTGGACGCGTTGAGCGCGTAGAATTTTTTTTTTGTACCACCTGTAACACCTTCGGAAGGATTCTCTGATATGTGTGGAATCGTCGGCTACGTCGGAACGCGTGGGGCTACCGGGCTGCTCCTCGAGGGGCTCAAGCGCCTCGAATATCGCGGGTATGACTCCGCCGGTATTGCCATGAGCAACGGCAACGGTCTCGAGATTCGAAAGGCGAAGGGCAAGATCTCGATGCTCGAAGGCGTTGTGAACAGCACTCCGATTCACGGGACCGTCGGTATCGCGCACACACGCTGGGCCACGCACGGCCAGCCGAACGAGTGCAACGCGCATCCGCATCTCGATTGCACGGGGACGATCGCCCTCGTTCACAACGGGATCATCGAGAACTACGGCGCGCTGAGAACGATGCTCAAGCAGCAGGGCCACACGTTCGTGTCGGAGACGGACACGGAAGTCCTGGCCCACTTGATCGAGGCGGCGTTCGACGGCAAGCTCGAAGATGCCGTCATGGATGCGCTCAGCTTGGTCGAGGGCACGTACGGAATCGCCGTTGTGAGCAGCAAGGACCCGGACAAGATCGTCTGCGCGCGCAAGGGCAGCCCGCTGCTGATCGGGCTCGGCGACGGCGAGTACTACGTTGCCAGCGACGTCGCAGCGATTCTGCAGCACACACGCCAGGTCGTCTACCTGGACGACGGCGAGATGGGCGTTCTAACCCGCACCGGATACGAAGTGCTCGACCTCGACGCGCGCCGCATTTCCAAGGGTGTGAGCCGTATCGATTGGTCGCTCGACGAGATCGAGAAAGGCGGGTTCGATCACTTCATGCTCAAGGAAATTTTCGAGCAGCCGCAGACGATCGAGAACACCATGCGCGGCCGCCTCGTCGTCGAGGAAGGCTTCTCCAAGCTCGGCGGATTGAATCTGAGCAAGGAAGATCTGCTCTCGATCGATCAGATCATCATCACGGCGTGCGGAACGAGTTGGCATTCCGGGATCATCGGCGAGCTGTACATCGAGGAGTTGGCGCGAATTCGCTGTGAGGTCGAGTACGCCTCGGAGTTCCGTTACCGGAATCCGATCGTGACTCAAAAAACTCTGTGCATCTTGATCTCGCAGTCCGGCGAAACGGCCGACACGCTCGCGGCAATGCGCGAAGCGAAGAAGCGCGGCGCCAAGACGCTGGGACTGGTGAACGTGGTTGGCTCCACGATCGCCCGCGAAGACGACGGCGGTATTTATTTGCACGCCGGGCCGGAGATCGGCGTCGCGTCGACGAAGGCATTCACCAGCCAGGTGATCGCGCTTGCGCTGCTCACGCTGAAGCTCGCGCGCTTGCGCAACATGTCGGTCCTGAAGGGGCGGGAAATGGCGGAAGCCATGCTGGCGCTTCCGGCGCAGATCCAGTCGATTCTCGATCGGGCGTCGGAAATCGAAGCCATCGCCGAGACGTTTAAAGATGCGACCAACTTTTTGTATCTCGGTCGCGGTTACAACTTCCCGGTCGCGCTCGAAGGCGCGTTGAAGCTCAAGGAGATCAGCTACATCCACGCCGAGGGGTATCCGGCGGCGGAGATGAAGCACGGTCCAATCGCGCTGATCGATTCCGAGATGCCGGTGGTGTTCGTCGCACCGCACGATGCGGTGTTCGACAAGGTCGTGTCGAACGTGCAGGAGGTGAAGGCGCGTGGCGGACGGGTCATCTGCATCACGAGCCAGCACGAGCCGGTGCTCGACGGGCTCATCGATTTCGAGATCCGGGTGCCGCAGACGATCGACATGCTCTACCCGGTCTTGACCGTGATTCCGTTGCAGCTTCTGGCGTACTACATCGCGGTAAAGCGCGGGTTGGATGTGGACCAGCCGCGGAACCTGGCGAAGTCGGTCACGGTCGAGTAGGTCCGGCGGATCGTCCGGCCGATTGGCCCGTTCGTACCCGCCCTGAGCCGACTCTTGACAGCGGCTGTGTTGCCATGTATTATACATACGTGAACAACGTAGACGTCGCGTCACCGAAAAATGAAAGCTCGACCGACAAGTCGATCTTTTTGCTCCTGCACGCCGCACGCACACTCGAAAACAGGGTCGAGGCCACACTGGAAACAGTCGGGCTCTCAATGGCCAAGTATTCAGTGGTGAGCGAGCTTGTGTCGGCTGACGCGCCGGTGTCTTTGAGCGAGCTCGCCACTCGACTCAGTTGCGTCCGGTCCAACATGACACAGCTAGTCGACCGCCTCGAGGCGGACGGGCTCGTTCAGCGGGTCGATGATCCGAATGATCGCCGCGCAGTAAAAGCGGCGATCACGGTGGAAGGCCGAAAGCGTCAAGCGGCGGGTGCCGATGCGATTGCCAAACTCCACGAAGAGTTTGCGGCGAGCGTCGATGAAACCGATCGAGACGCACTTGGCCGGCTGCTGACGGCGCTCAAATAGGGCGTTTTTTTGGAACGACGGTTCATACATGCACTTTCTAGTAGCGAACAGTACAGTACTGACCAACGAGGGAGAATTACCGTGACTACGCCCAACAACATCTCGACCTGGATCGTCGATCCGACACATGCTGAGCTCGCTTTTGCTGTTCGCCACCTCATGCTCGCCACCGTGCGGGGCCGGTTCGGGACAGTATCCGGGATGGTGCTCGTCAACGAGGACAACCTGAACGCCTCGAAGATCGATATTACCGTCGATGTCACGTCGATCGACACCCGGCAGGAGATGCGCGACAACCACCTTCGTTCGGCAGACTTCTTCGACGCGGCGAACCATCCATCCATGCGCTTCGTCAGTAAGCGCATCGAGGGCGATACGACCAAGACGTTCAAAGTCGCGGGCGACCTGACGATCCGCGGAAACACGAAAGAGGTCGTGCTCGACTTCACGGCCGAAGGCCGCGCGAGAGATCCTTGGGGGAACGATCGGGCTGGATTTAGCGGCAGCGGCAAGATCAGCCGAGATGCCTTCGGTCTGAAGTGGAATCAAGCGCTGGAAGCGGGCGGTGTTGCCGTAGGCGACGAGGTCAAAATGACGCTCGATTTCGAGCTGGTCCGTCAGGAATCTGCAGCGGCCGTTCCTGCCTAAATCGCGGCGGAGAACACCGGATACACCGCATGCATAGCGCGCCGTCTCATGGGACGGCGCGTTTTTGCCCAGGGGTCGATCTGAGCCGCCGGGCCGCGGTCAACTCCGCGAGCAGCGTGCGGAACTCAATCCTTGAGCGTGAATCCCTTGCCGCGAAGGTATCGCTGTTCGAGGAGAATGTCCGAGAAGGAAATTCCCGGTGGGGCGAGCGTGAGGACCACCAACCCGGCGCGCGCCCGGAGGACTTCCCCATTCACTTCGGCGCGCGCGCCTCGGCGGAATTTCACGATGCCCTTGATCTGTGCGCCCACTTTCGGAATGCGCCGGTCGGCGACTTCATAGCGCAGAGCCACTTCGGAGCAATCAACGACCTCGTGCAGCAGGCCGTCCATGTCGAAAGTGGGTCGCTCGGCGACCGGATAGATCACGCGGTAGAGTGAGCGCCGAGAATCGCCGTTGGACATTGAGAGGAGAGAGGAGTAAGTCGCGGAACAGGATGCACTCGGCCACGCGGATCACGCAAGCAGCACGCGCGATTGCCGCGCGGGGCCGGCGGGCCGTAGTTAGGTTATCGCCACCACAGGCCTGCCACTACACACATCACATGCGATTGTTGCTACAGCGCGTAGCGCGAGCCAGCGTACGCGTCGCGGACCACGTTACGGGCCGTATCGACCGCGGCTATCTGCTGTTGGTCGGATTCACCCACGCGGACGGCGAGGAACAGCTCGCGTGGATGGCCGACAAAGTGGTGGGCGTCAGGGTTTTTCCTGACGTGGACGACAAGATGAATCTCGCCCTCGGCGACGTTGGTGGTTCGGTGCTCGTGGTATCGCAATTCACATTGTATGGCGACGCGGTGAAAGGCCGGCGACCGAGCTTCGTCGATGCGGCGCGACCCGAGGCTGCTGTGCCATTGTACGAGCGTTTCATCGCGATGCTGCGCGAGCGTGGTCTCCCCGTCGAAACAGGAGAGTTCGGTGCGACGATGCAGGTGGAGCTCGTGAACGACGGACCCGTGACGTTGTGGTTGGAGCGATGACTCGCCCGCGCGTCATTCTCGCCTCGGCCTCGCCTCGCCGGCGTGAGTTGCTCACGCTCGTCGGTATCGAACATGAAGTACGTCCGGCGAACATCGACGAGAGTTACCTCACGGGCGAGACCCCGGCGCAGCACGCCGAACGCCTGGCACGCGAGAAGGCGGCTGCCGTCAACGCTCCGAATGCCGTGACGATCGGCAGCGACACGATCGTCGTCGTTGACGGCGACGTTCTTGGCAAGCCGCGCGATCGCGCGCAGGCGGCCGAGATGCTCCGACGCTTGAGCGGCCGCGCGCACGTCGTGATGACCGGCGTCGCGGTGCATTGGCAGGGCGTCCTTTCGTCGGGGCTGGAAGAAGTCGGCGTGACGTTTCGCGTTCTCACCGGCGACGAGATTGAGCGTTACATCGACACGGGCGAGCCGATGGACAAAGCGGGCGCATACGGCATTCAAGGTTACGGCGCGACAATTGTCGAGCGCGTCGACGGCGACTACTTCGCCGTGATGGGACTGCCCCTCAACCGGTTGGCGCGCATGCTTCGCGAGATGGGACTCGGCTACGCCTTCGGTCCGGTGACCGCCGACTGATAGCTCGTGCGCCACCGCTCCACGCGTTCGAGTACGTCGCGAACGGTGATGCGCGGCATCCGGTCGAGCCGGTTCTCCATGCTGATGGGATAGTTCTCCCCGGAGTTGCCGTACGCGTCGACGATCAGGTCGTGGAACCGGCGATAAGGGCCCGTGCGTTTAGGATTCGTATAACCCATCAGACTGATCACGGGCCGGTCGAGCGCGACAGCCATGTGGAGTGGGCCCGTGTCCGGCGCAAGCACGAGCGACGACGCGTCGAGAATGCCGACGAGATTCCGTAGGCCGCTGCCGAGCGCCGAGTGTGGGGCGACGCGCGCGCGCTGCATGATGACGTCGACCGCAGCAACTTCACGCGGGGATTGTCCGCCCACGAGCACGGGTTGCAGTCCGAAATCGTGCCACAGCGCATCAATGACTTCGGCCCAGCGTTCGGGAAGCCAGTCTTTCTGTGGTTTGCTCGTCGCGACGACGATCGACGCGAGCGGCCGTTCGAACCGCGATGCGAAGTCGTGCTGCCACGCGCGTTCATCGGGCCAGGGACCGAGATCCCATACGACCGGCTCGTACGGAATGTCGAGCGTTGTTAGAAATTCGAAGTACTGATCTTGTACGTGTTGCACCGGGTGCGCGGGAATCCGATCGGTCGTGAACAGCCAGTTAAAATCTCGGGCGCGGGCACGATCGAATCCAAGTTTCACCGGAGCGCATGTAAACGTGGTGACGATTCCGGCTTTGAAGTACACCTGGAGATTGATGACGAGGTCGAAGGTACGGCCCGCCAGCTGACCCCGAATCTCGTTGAACGCGCCCCACCCTTTGGCGCGATCAAAAATGAGTATTTCATCAACAGAGCGATGGCCGCGCACGAGGCTCGCCGGACCCGGTTGAAGCACCCACGTGATATGCACTGACGGCGTGTGCCGCTTGAGCGCGTTGATGACCGGCAACACGTGCACGGCGTCGCCCACCGCGCTCATCATGACGATACAGACCCGCCCGAGGGGGTGGGGGATATCGATCATTCGATGGGGACGCGGGCGAGGACGTTCATGGCACGGAAGATAGAGCGAGCGCGTCGATCTCGCGCAGGATCGTCGCCGCGGTGATTCCCTGGGGCGACGGACTATAAACGACGCGTGACCGACCAGTTCCCTGCGGAAAGGTGCGGTCCGGTTGGCCGGGGGCAAACACGCCGACGGCCGGAACGCTGAAAGCACTCGCGATGTGCAACGGGCCGGAGTCGTGCCCGACGAACAGATCGGCGAGCGACAGCGCGGCGGCGGTGCTCATCAGCGAGCCGTCGCTGATCTGGTCGACATAAAAACCCGCGGGATGTGCGTCCGACCGGCGAAGCTCATTCAATTCCGCCGTGGTTCCGACCCACAACACCGGCAACGACCGCGTGTGCATCGCCATCGCGAGCTGCGTCCATTCCTCGAGCGGGACGCAGCGATCTCGCGTGCTCGCGAATGGATGAAAGGCGACGAAATGGGCGGGCAACTGTTCCGCGCCTTGAATCCGGACGTCCGCGAGACGTGTCGCGTCCAGACGATAGCGCTCGTTATCAGCGGGAACGCCGAGCGCCGAGAGTAGGCGTGCTTGTTCTCGAACGACCGGTTTGTGTGCGTCTTCAGCAGGGAGCACGTGCGTGAGGAAGGCAGCGTTACGATGGCGCGCCAAACCAATACGCATGGGAATTCCAGCGCCCGCAACTGCGGCCGCGGTGCGCCACGGTGCTTCGCTTAGAACGGCGACGTCGTAGCGATTGCGCCGAACCGCGCCGATGGTGCGGAGAAACGGAAAGATTGCCGGGCGAGGCCGGTGGCTTGGTACGGCCCAGAACGGATCAGCGGCGATCACGTTCTGCACATGCGGAATGAGCGTGGCAATGGGCGCCGTGTACTCTTTGCACCAAACGTCGATGGTCGCGTTGGGGAATGCCGCATGCAGCGGCGGGGTGAGCGCCGAGGCAAAGACGAGATCGCCGAGATTGTCGAGGGCGACGAGAAGAATGCGCTTTGGCGCCGGCGTCACGATGGTCCTGACTCCAGTCGTCCGCGGGCAAAGCCTTGCCTTTGCGGGAGTGGCAGCGGAAGTTGCGCGCCGTGACTCTCAAAGTGCTGCATGTCGATACGGAACGCGGATGGCGCGGCGGCGAACGTCAGGCGTTGTGGCTTGCACAGGAACTCGCGCGGCGCGGACATACGTCGGTGATTGCGGCGCGCGTTGGCGAACCGCTCGCCGGCCGCGCGTCCGCCGTTGGAGTTCCTGTCGCTGATTGCAGCCCGGTCACGGAGCTCGATCCATTGGCAGCGTGGAGACTGCGCCGGCTCATCCGCGCGTGGCAGATCGACGTGGTGCATGCACACACGGCGCATGCGATTGCCGTCGCGGCATTCGCGACATCGGGAATGCGTGTCCCGCTCGTGGTATCGCGGCGCGTGGATTTCGCGCTGCGGAACAATGCGGGCACGCGCTGGAAGTACGGTCGCGCGTCGGTGATCGTCGCGATCTCGCGTGCCGTGGCGGGCGTACTCGAGCGAAGTGGAATTTCGGCCGAGCAGATCCGTGTGATTCCGGACGGCGTCGACGTCGCTCGTGTTGTCACACCGGCGTCTCGCGACGTGTTGTCGTCCCTCGGCGTTCCCGCGTCGGCGCCGCTTGTGGTGCAGGTCGCGCAACTCGTGGGGCACAAGGATCCCGTCAATTTTGTTCGAGCGATCGCACGTGCGCGCTCGCTCGTGCCGGCGCTGCACGCGCTCCTTGTGGGCGACGGACCGCTGCGCGGTGAAGTTGAGCGTGAAGTTCACGCGTTGGGCCTCGACGATGTCGTGCACATCGCAGGATATCGACAAGACGCCGATGCGCTGCTCGCGGCGGCCGATGTTGCGTGTCTGAGCTCGCGCGAGGAGGGTATGGGATCGGTGCTGCTCGATGCGTTGGCGTTTGGATTGCCGATCGCGGCGACTCGCGCGGGAGGCATTCCCGAAGTTATTGTCGACGGAGAGTGTGGCGTGCTTGCCGATGCCAAGAATCCCACCGCGCTCGGCGACGCCATTGCGCGACTGTTGACCGACAACGCGCTGAACGCCCGTGTGCGGGCGAACGCCCGTGGGCGCGCCGCGGAGTTCTCTGTCGAACGCATGACGGATCGCACGTTGGCTGTCTACGAAGAAGTCGTGAGCGGCACGGGACGCGACTCGCGAACCGACGCGGCCAACTCGTGAAGCTCGCCGTTCGTGACGCGCGCTCCATGCAGCGTCTGCCACTTCGTCGCGGAGCGAAGCAATCGCGCGAGGTTGGCCTCGAGCACGTCATCGCTGCTGCCGGCGAATGTGACGCGGTCGACGTCGAGCACCATCGCCTCGGGCGCCGGCGCATCGACGCCGCGAAGAAGAATGTTTTTCACATTCAAGTCGTGATGTCGCGCCGCGGCCTGCGACAACGCGCGGACGACGCTCGCTGTTGCCACGAGCGCGCTCTCTCGGATGGACGCGTCGTCGGAGAGCAAGGCCGTTGAGAGGTCGGCGCTGTTGGGGACTTCGCGCGTCATGACGTCGGCGCGCTGAAACCCGGCGGTCGCACGGTACGTGACATAGCCGAGGACGTGTGGCGTAGCGACTCCGCGAGCGCGCAACGCTTCGGACACATGGAGCTCGAGCGGGGCGCGCGTTGGCGCGAGAAAAACATCTCGCGTGAGCGGCGCGAACAAACCGCCGTGGCGGTTGTGGCGGATCACCACGCGCTCGACATCGCCCGGCAGAGGGACGGCGTACGCGACGCCGCGGCCGGCGAGCGCGCGAGCGTACGGATGACGCTCAGCATATTCGTATAACGTTGCGCCGGTCATTGCTCGGCGAATCGCATCTGCTATGTCACCGGCACACACGACCCGCGAGCCGGCGACGGCAAACGTCACGAAACCGGCGGGCAGCTCGGTCGCGCGCATCAATCGAGAATGACGCGATACACCGTCACAGGTTGGCTTTTGTTCTTGAGCTCCATGGGCGGACATTCGACCATGAGCGGCACGCCGTGCAGCGCGGCCCGGAAGTCCGCGGTGAGCAGAATCTCACCCTCGTTCGCCGCCGAGCAGAGGCGGCTCGCCGTGTTGACGGTGTCACCGATGACGGTGAACTCGAGACGACGCTCCGAGCCGATGTTTCCGGCGAACGCTTCGCCGAAATTCAGTCCGATCCCGACCTGCAATTCGGGGCGTCCGTCGCGGCGCCAACCGGCGTTCAGCTTTTCGAGCTCGCGAATCATCTCGATGGCGGCGG
>Ga0193753_10000222_pt1 | contig 55434 bp, 45 predicted proteins | sample H1c2metaG_FD_144925 | JGI IMG/M metagenome (GOLD analysis project Ga0193753, IMG submission 144925) | Soil microbial communities from a riparian zone of the East river system, Colorado, United States - H1c2 | ecosystem: Environmental > Terrestrial > Soil > Riparian zone | place: USA: East...
TTGGCGATGGTGGCCGGTCTCGTGCTCGCGTCGATTGGAGTGAACGCGTTCCTGCCGGTGTTCTGGTGCGTGCCGTCGGTGTTGTTGAGCGGCAGCGCGGCGGCGAGCGGGATCGCGTTGATCAACTCGATCGGCAACCTCGGCGGCTTTTTCGCGCCGAACATCTTGGGCTTTGGGAAAGTGGCGACGGGAAGCTATACGAACGGTCTCGTGACGCTCGGATGTTTGGCGTTGATCGCGGGGCTGATGATGTTGCCGATTGCGCGCATACGCGGCATCGCGCGACCGTAGCATGCGTCGCTCGTCGTCACTTCACGTGTCACGTATTTGTTGCGTTACATCTGTTCTTGCGCATGCGCGGATGACTTGACATAATCGCGCGCATGACAACCGTGCGCGCGACTTCGCACTCATCGCTGACTGTTCGTGCTCCGTACACGGACAGCGAGTGGATCGCGCTCGTTCGCGAGGGCAATCACGCCGCGTTCGAGGCGTTGGTGCGCCAGTACTCCGATCGGCTCTGCGCGTTCACGTACGAAATCACGCGCGATGTCGAGGTGACGAAGGAGTTGGTGCAAGAACTCTTTCTGTGGGTGTGGCGGCATCGCGACGCGTGGGACGTTCAAGTTGGTCTGACGTCGTACCTCTACCGCTCAGCTCGCAACCGCGCCGTGAGCTTTCTGCGCCACGATGGTCTCGAGCGCCGTTGGCGCGAAGAGATCGCGCGCGCCGGCGTCGACGCGCTCGATCGCGTCGAGCCAAGTCGCTCAGATGATCGCGCGAACACCGCCGAGCTGTCGGCGGCGATCGAGCGTGCGATCGCGTCGCTTCCGCCACGGTGTCGCGAGGTGTTCACGCTGAATCGCGAGCACGGACTCAGCTACCGTGAGGTCGCCGAAACGCTCGAGATCTCGGTGAAGACCGTCGAGGCACACATGGGCCGTGCGTTGGGCGTGCTGCGCCGCCATCTCGCCGACTGGGTCGAGTAGTCGCGCGCTCTCCGAAAAAAAAGTAGGGGTAGTTCGCGCGTCGTGCGCCTGTACGTGCACATGAACCGCCTGATCGATCACCTGCACCTGCCGCGGCTGGGATGACTGAGCCTCCGCGCGAACCCGTTGCTTCGACGTTCGCCGCGTTTCTGAGCGGCGAGGCGACGTCGTCGGAGTCCGCTGACGTACTGCGTTGGGCGCAGGGGAATCCTGCGAACGCCGCGCAGCTCGACGCGCTGCGTGTCGCATGGGGCGCGGTTGCGAAGCGCGACCCGGCGCTGGGCAATGCCTGGAGTGCCGACGAGCTGTGGACGCGCGTTGCTCCGCGTCTCGACGAGACTGCGCGTCCGCCGCTGCGTTTGGTCCGAACGCCAGTCGACACACCGGTACATCCGCCGCACGCGCCGCGCACGGCGCCGCGTTTCGCGACGGCTGCTCGTGGTAGTGCGGCACCGTGGGTCGTTGCCGCCGCCGCCGTCGCACTGCTCGTCGGCGCGTACGCCGATCGCCGTGCGAGCGAGGAAGGCGTGCGGCTTCAGGCGCCCGTGTCCGTCGCGATGCGCGAGTATCGCACTGGGCGCGGTCAGCGGGCGTCGGGCACGTTGCCCGACGGCAGCGCGTTCCAGATTGGCCCGCTCAGCGCGCTGCGCATTCCCGATGGCTACGGCGGCACGGCACGAGTCGTCGAGCTCGAAGGCGACGGATACTTCAACGTCATCCACGACCCCGCGCATCCGTTCTCGGTGCGTGCCGCGCGCGCCACGATTCATGACATCGGCACTCGTTTCGTGGTACGTGCGCGTCCGGCCGAGTCGCGCGTCGAGGTTGCGGTCGCCGAAGGCGAGGTCGCTCTTGATGCGAGCCCTGCGAGCACTGCGAGCCCTGCGGGCGCGTCGAGCGAGTATGCTGGTACATCGGATCACGCGACGGCGGTCTTCTTGAAGGCCGGGCAAGCGGCGTTCGTCGATGCGCGCGGGGCTGTGACGCGCGACCCGCATGCCGCGGTCGGCACGCGCTTCGGGTGGACTCGCGGCGAGCTGTCGTTCGATCACGCGCGCGTCCCCGATGTGCTCGACGAAATGAGTCGCTGGTACGGCGATACCTTCGTGCTCGCCGATTCAAGTCTTCGCACTGTCCGTCTCACCACCGTGCTCCGCGGCGAAACATTGCTCGAGGCGCTCGTCGTCCTGGAAACCGCACTCGATGTCAACGCGCACGTCAGCCGCGACACGGTCACGCTCACCCGACACCACACCGGCCGGAGGTCAATCCCATGACGAACCAACCGTTCCGCGCGCCGGTCCCGTTGCTCGCCTCGCTTACGATGCTCGCGCTTCTGCTGCCGCGTCCTGCGTTCGGCGAGCAAGCCGGCGCGGACGCCACTGCGGGGCAAGTCGAGATCGTCGCCGACGCGACGTCACTCGTGCCGCAACTCCGCCAGAACATCTCGGTGAAGCTTGCCGGCGTGTCCGTTGAGCAAGCGCTCCGCGAGATCGGGAAGCGCGCCAAAGTCTCGATCACCTACAACGACGCCATTCTTCCGAAGACGCCGTCGGTGTGGTTGACGCGCGACGACATCCGCACCGACGAGGCGCTGACCGTCGTGCTCCAGAGCGCCGGGCTGCGCGTGATGGCGTTGTCGACGGGACAGCTCGTCGTCGTGAAGATTCCGAACGACGAAAAGCCCAAGGTGGTCGCGGCGCCGCCCATCGTGACTGGCCGCGTGACCGAAGCCGCGACCGGCGCGCCGATCGCGGAGGCGCGTGTGTTCGTCGTCGGCACGGGATTGTCGGTCGCCACCACCGGTGAGGGACGCTACACACTTCGCAACGTGCCCGCCGGCACGGTCGAGCTGCGCGTTCTGCGTGTCGGCTTCCAGGAGATGAAGAAGTCGGTGCAGACGGCGAACGATCAGACGGCGACGCTCGATTTCGCGATGACTCAAGCGGTGCTGCAACTGGCGGACGTCGTCAGCACCGCGACCGGCGAAACGCGCCGCGTCGAGCTGGGGAATGCGGTGTCGAACGTCGAGGTCGGCAAGATCTCGGAGACGCAGACCGTCCGCAACATGAGTGACGTGCTCAACGCGCGCGTCGCGGGGGTGAGTGTCGAGTCGGGCATGCAGGCCGGTGTCGGCTCGCGCATCCGTATCCGTGGATCGAACAGTGTGAGCCTCGACAACGCGCCGATCTACATCGTCGACGGTGTACGCATGACGTCGCAGACGTCCTTCGCGTATAACCTTGGCAGCGCCCAACCGACGCGCGTCGATGACATCGATCCGGACGACATCGAGAGCATCGAAATCGTGAAGGGTCCGTCCGCGGCGACGTTGTATGGCACCGCGGCGTCGAACGGCGTCGTGCTGATTACGACGAAGAAAGGGAAGGCCGGCGCGCCGCAGTGGACCGCCTTCATCGAAGGCGGCGCGCTCGTCGACCGTGCGAACAACTATCCAACGAACGCCACACTTCAGGGGCACAGCCCGGCGCGGACGCCGCTCACCGCGCAGGGCGCGTGCCTTCTGCCGATGGTTGCGGCGGGCACCTGCATTCCCGATAGCCTGCAAACGCTCAACCTCTGGAAAGATTGGCATTGCACCGAGGTGTTCTCGACGGGACAGAAGAACTGCCAGCACAACCTCGGCGTGAGCGACATCGGTACCGGCAACCGCAGCCACTTCGGCGCGCAGCTCTCCGGCGGCAGCGACTTGGCGCGCTACTTCCTCTCCGCCGATCGGGAGAACGAGAACGGCGTGTTCCAACTGCCGAGATTCGAGCAAGCGCGCTATGACTCGCTCGGCGTGTCGCCGCACGAGTGGATGAATCGCCCGAACATGCTGGCGCGGAACACGGTTCGGTTGAACGTGAACTCCGCGGTGACGCCGAAGTTCGACGTCGGCGTGAACATGGGGTATATCAACTCCGGCGGGCGCTTCATCAATCAGGCGAGCGCGAGTAGCGTGCCGGGCATCGCATTCTACGGCGCGGGCTATCTCACCAACGGCAACGTGCCGCTCGTCTCACCCTCGACGCCGTTGATGGGCTATGGTGGGTTCACGCCGGCCTACGCGTTCCAAGAAAAGCGCGAGCAGGACCTCGACCGTTTCATCGGCGCCATCAACGCGCAGTGGCGGCCGTGGTCCTGGATGCAGAACCGCGCCAACATCGGCACCGACCTCACCAGCGAGAGCGATTACGACTTTCGGTATAGGGGCGAAGGGCCGCCGACGAGCGCGACGAATCTTCAGGGCTTGTCCTCGAACACCCGCGCCGTGTTGCGCAACCTGACCGTCGACCTCGGAAGCACCGGCACCTTCACCCCGCACGGACATCCGTGGCTGAATTCGAAGACCACGGTCGGCATGCAGTACGTGAACACCAACACGGACGGCAATCTTGCTGCGGCGACGAACATCACGCCCGGCGCACAAACGGTCGGAAGCGGGACGCTCAGCGCGACGAGCACCTCCGATGAGCAGCGCACGCTGGGCTTCTTCGTCGAAGAGGCGGTCGCGTTGCGCGATCGGCTGTTTCTGACCGGCGCGGTGCGGACCGACCAAAACAGCGCCTTCGGCACCGATTTCCAGCGCGTGTTCTACCCGAAGGTCAGCGCCTCGTGGATCATCTCCGACGAGCGATTCTTTCCGCACATCCCGAAGATGAACAGCCTTCGCTTGCGGACCGCGTATGGCACGTCGGGGGTGCAGCCCGGATCGACGGCGGCACTCGCGTCGCTGTCAACGATCACCGGAAACATCGGCGGCGCCGACGTATCGGGACTCCGCATTGGCGCGATCGACAATCCCAACCTCAAACCGGAGCGCTCGTCCGAGTTTGAAAGCGGTTTCGAATCTCAATTCTTTGATAACCGCGCGTCGATCGACCTCACCTACTACCACAAGCGCACCCGTGACGCGCTGATCAACGCCGTTGTCCCGCCCACCCTCGGCTCGGCTTCGACGATCACTCGGAACTTGGGCGCGGTACAGAACACCGGGTGGGAGCTCGCGCTCAACGCGCAGCCGGTGAACCGTAGAAATTTCTCGATGGACGTCACCGTGAACGCGTCCATCAATCACAACCTCGTGCTCAGCCTCGGCGGCACGCCGCCGCAGATCGCCAACGACACACGTGTCGCCGTCGGCTATCCGATCGGCGGCTACTGGGAGATTCCGCTCACCGGCTATCAGGACAAAAACCACGACGGCATTCTCACCTACAGCAAAGATCCAACGAAGAACGAAGTCTTCTTCGCCGGCGACACCTCGGTGTTCATGGGCGTGAGCATCCCGCCGCAACAAATCACGCTCACGCCGGCCATCGAGCTGTTCAATCACTCGCTTCGCGTTCAGACGATGTTCGACTATCGCGGCGGCAACCACGCGATCAATCTCACGAACATCGTGATGTGCAACATCGTCTCCAACTGCGTCGGGCGAAATGATCCGCACGCCTCGCTCGCCGAGCAGGCGCGGGCACTCGAGTACAGCGATCCGTCGCCGGTTGCCGCTGGCGGCGACACCGGCCCCGGTGAGTTCATCAAGTGGCGCGAGCTATCGATCACCTACACGATGCCTGAGCGGTGGACCAAGTTCGTCCACTCGCGCGGCGCGTCGATCGCTCTCTCGGCGAGAAACATTCAGACGTGGACGCAGTATCCGGGCGTCGACCCGGAAAACAGTACGTACACGACCGGCGGCTCGGGCGACGCGCATCTGTTCGATCAGGTCACGGTCGGTCCGCCGACGTACTACATCATTCGCCTCAACCTGCACTACTAACCTCCAACCTCTTGCGAGCTATGCGATCGAATCCATTGCGCGGTCGGGGGCGGACGGTCTGGACGCTGGTCGCCGCGAGCACCCTGTGTCTTCTCGCGGCGTGTCAGAATGGCGTCACTGACAACCTACTCGACGCCGATCATCCCACGATCATTGATCCGAACAACGTCAACTCCGCGGCGGGCGCCGACGCCATTCGTGTCGGCGCGTTGCTCAATTTGCGGCAGATCACCAGCGACTGGACCCTCGCCGGTCTCGTCTCCGACGAGTGGGACATCACTGTATCGGCGAGCGTCACGGGCTTCATCGACCAGCGGCGCGGCTCCAACCCGTTTGCCATCGGCGGCTTCACGACGACGCTGCGTGCGCTCGCGACGATCCGCACCTCGGCGAATCTCGCGATTCCGCTCCTCAAGAAATGGGAGCCGACGCCGGTGGCCAATATCGCCGAGATGTATTTCGCGCGCGGCATGGGCGAGCTGCAGATCGCGGCAGACTTCTGCAACGGCATCCCGCTCGACGATGGGAACGCTAGCCCACCCGCCTATACCCAGCCGCTGACCAACGCGCAGATTTACGACGTCGCCGCGGCGTCGTTCGACACCGCAATGACGGTCAGCTCGGGCACCGACGCGGCGAGCGTCAACATCAACCGTGCGGCACGAATCGGCAAAGCACGCGCGCTCATCGGCAATGGCCATTTCGCCGATGCCGCGGCGCTCGTCTCCTCCGCGTCCGTGCCGACGACGTACTTGTATAACTTTACTTATGCAATCTCGTCGGGGAACAATCCAATCTGGACGCAGAACGCCAGCGGCCGCTCGTACACGCTCGGTGACAGCGTCGAGGGGAACAATCGCACGATCATCACACCGAATGTCGTGCCCTTCTTCTCCGCGCACGATCCACGCGTGCCGGCGTCCTACGTCATCAGCAACGGTAAGGACACCACCCGCGGATCGGACGGCGTCACGTATCTACGCGTGACGTCGCTCTATGGGCAAACGACGCCGATCACGCTCGCCTCCGGCGTGGATGCGCGTCTCGTCGAGGCCGAGGCCAAGCTACAAACCGCCGACTACGCCGGCATGACCACGATCCTCAATGCGCTCCGCGCGACGACGGTCACCCTCGGCTCCGTGACTGTCACGTCCGTGCAGCTTCCACCGCTCGCCGCGCCGACCACCAAGGATGCGGCGATCAACCAGTTGTTCCGCGAGCGCGCGTTTTGGACATTTGGTCGAGGCCAACGCCTGGGCGACCTGCGGCGCTTGATTCGACAATACCAGCGCACAGGAACGGGCGTTTTCCCCACGGGTGCCTACCCGAACGGCGGCACGTACGGTGACGACGTCATGCTGCCGATCGGACCCGACGAGATCGGCAATCCAAACTTCAAGGCGTGTCAGGATTTCAATGCGTAGCATACGTTACGCGTGAGGTGAGATGATGAAGCTCTATAGAATGCGACGGTTGGTGGTTCGCACGGTCGCCGCGCTCGTCGCCGCGAGTGTCGTTGCCGGAACGTTCACGCGGCCGGCGCTCGCGCAGCGCGGCGGGCCGTCCGCCACGCCGACGCGCAAGGACACCCCGATTCCGATGCGCGACGGCGTGAAGCTGGGCGCCGATATCTATCTGCCTCCCGGTGCGGGCCCGTTCCCGGTACTCCTCACCATCACGCCATATGGAAAGGCGGGCTCCGGACGGGGGGCGGTGAACTACAACGCGAGCGGTTACGCCGTCGTCGCCGTCGACTCGCGCGGCTTGCGCGCGTCGGAAGGGAAGTGGGAGCCGTACGTCCACGAGGCACTGGACGGCTTCGACGTCCAAGAGTGGGTCGGCCACCAGCCGTGGTGCAACGGCAGCATCGGCATGTTCGGCACGTCGTATCCAGCGTATACGCAAGTCGCGCCGGCGCCGTACCGCAGCAAGTATGTCAAGGCCCTCGTGCCGGTGTCGGCGCAGTCCGACAACTTCGGCAGCGTCTGGTCGACGGACGGCATCTTCCATCTCGCTTTTGCTCCGACATGGGCTTCGCAGCAGGAGGCGATCGCCGAGAAGAAGCCGGCACCGGTGGCTGATTGGGTGAAGGTGACGTACGAGCTGCCGCTGAAGAACATTCCGAGCATGACGGGCGGAATCATGTCGCCGTTCCTCGCCGACGTCATCAAGCACGATACGCATGATGATTTCTGGAAGGCGATGGCGGTCACCGATAAATATTCAGAGATGGACGTTCCCGCGCTCGCCGTCACCGGCTGGTTCGACGACCTGAGTCGCGAGACGCAGACGAACTTCACCGGCATGAGCACCAAATCGCGCAGTGAACGCGCGCGACACTGGCAGCGGCTCATCATCGGCCCGTGGGGGCACGGCGTCCCTCGCTTCCCCGACGGCGATTGGGTTTTCGGCGACGTGAACTTCGGCCCAGGCGTCAAGATCGACTTCCCGTCGATCCAGTCGCGCTGGTTCGACTATCTGCTCAAGGGCACGCAGAACGGCGTCGACAAGGAGGCGCCGGTCAAGATCTTCGTCATGGGCGCGAACATGTGGCGCGACGAACAGGAATGGCCGCTCGCTCGTGCGAAGCCCACGCGCTACTACTTCCATAGCGGCGGATTCGCCAATTCGCGGTTCGGCAACGGCTCGCTGAGCACGACGGCGCCTGGCGCCGAGCCCGCGGATACGTTCCGGTACGACCCACGAAATCCGGTGCCGACCGTGGGTGGCCACGGGTGTTGTGACTACACGTTCCAGTCGATCGGGCCGTTGGATCAACGCGTGACGGAGCAGCGGCCGGACGTCCTCGTGTACTCCACCGACGTGCTCAACGAGGATACCGAGGTCACCGGCATCGTCGAAGCGCAGCTCGTCTTCTCCACCGACGTCACCGACACCGATTTCTTCGTCACCCTGAGCGACGTCTCCCCCGATGGGAAGTCGATCGTCGTGGCCGACGGCGAGGCGCGCGCGCGATTCCGCGAGTCGCTGGAACATCCCAGTTTGCTGACGGCGAACAAGGAGTACGCGATCACCGTCAAGCTCTGGGGCACGAGCAACGTCTTCACGAAAGGGCACCGCATCCGCGTTCGGGTGACGAGCAGCAACTTTCCCCGTTTCGCGCGCAACCTCAATTCCGGGAAGGCGCAGGGCGAGGAGACCGCGCAGGACATCAAAGTGGCGACGACCAAGATCTTGCACGCCACCGGGCACGCATCGTCGGTCGTGCTGCCAATCGTACCCGCGGTGCGATAGCAGGGCGCGCGCTTCTTGCGAAAATGCCCTGCGCGATGGGCCGCCAGCGCAGCTCGTGCGATTCGAGGATTCAAATCTGCTCGAGCCCTTCTGAAGCCTCAGCCGTCGGACCGCATCGCTTCACTCGCCTCCACCGCGAGAACTCTGCGCGTCGGAATCGTGCACGAGATCACGCCCACGATCAACACGAGACTCGCCGCCAGGCCCATGGCCATGAACACTGACGTCAGTGGCGACTGCCCAGCGGTCGAACCGACGGTGAGATGCACCACTCGCGCGGCGATCGGAAGGCCGAGCATCGCGCCGATTCCGATTTGCGCGAGTGACCGCCTGAGGATCATCAGAACCACGGTGCGACGTTGCGCTCCGAGTGCCGTGCGGATCCCGATCTCGCGTGTTCGCTCCGAGACGGAGAGCGAGAGCATCGCGTAAATCCCGGATGCGGCGAGTGCAACGAGCACACCGACGAGGACGGTGAGTCCAGCCGCCACGCCGACGACGAGATACCAGTCGCCCTGATGCACGTCGCTGAGCACTGTCACATCACCGATCACGAAATCAGGGGCGACTCTGTCTGTGATCTCCCGGATACGCGGCGCGAGCCCCAAGGGCGAGACGTTCGCGTGGATTCCGATCCACATCGGGTTGATCGATCCGGACTGCGCCGGAAGGTAGACAGCCGCGCCTTTGTCGGCGTTGATCATGTTGACGCCGAGGTGTCCGACGACACCGACGATCTCGTACCACGTTGAGTCGGCGCCTTTCTTCGCCGGAAACCTGACGCGGCGGCCGATGAAGTTCTTTCCCTCGAGCGCACGCGTGACGAACGCAGTGTTCACGATCGCCGTCCGGCGACCGGGTTCGACGTCGGCACGGGTAAAATCGCGTCCCGCGACGACGCGGTGACCGAGCGCTTCAAAGAACCCGACGTCCACCTGAGCCGTGCGCACCCACTGCTGTGGTGCATCCGGCGAACGATCCATGCCGTCGACTTCGAATAGCGCTGACTGATGCTCCATCCGCGGCAGCGCACTACCCACCGCCACACTGGCGATGCCGGGCTCTATTTTGAGACTTGCGACGAGTTCGCGCTGCGCTGCCGCCGCGCGCTCACCGCTCAGTAGTCCGTCGCGCGGCATCCGGCATTCCACGGCGAGATACTCGGCGGCTGGAATGCCCGCGACGTGATCGGACTCGCCCACGGTCGCCCGGTCGGTGATCGCGAGTGCGAATCCGATTGCCGCGACGGAGACAGCGATGTCCGCGATGACGAGTACACCGGTCAGCCGGCCAAATCGCACGCCCGACTTTTCGCGCATGTACTGATGCACGGCTTTGCCCGTGATTCGGATCGCGGGAATCACGCCCGCCACGGTCGCGCTGACGGCGGCGAAGAGCAACGCGCGCAACAGATCGCCGCTCGTGACGTCGAGCGACAGCCAATACGGGAGCGCCGACTCTCCGGCGATCGCCGCGAGATTCACATGCTGGAGCCCCCAACCAATTGATAGCACTCCGAGTCCTGCCGCGACGACGGCGAGCACCAGCGTCTCCACGAAGATTTGCGAGACGATGCGCGCGCGACTGGCACCGAGGGCGGTGCGAATGGCCATTTCGCGGAATCGGGTGGCGGTTCTGGCAAAGACCAACATCGCCACATTGCCGCTCGCCACGAGCAGCAGGACAAGGCTCAAGAGTTGTACGAATCGATATTCCAGCAGCGCGTCGAATCCACCTCGCGGCAGCCCCAAGTACAGCAGGCCGAATGGGACGACTTCGGGGCGCAGGCGTGCACGAGACTCCGGCTCGTTGGCGAACCGCGGAAGTCCTCGCGCGCTCAACTCTGCTTGCGCCTGCTCCGCGGACACCCCGTCGGCGAGGCGACCGACGATTCGGACGGGGAAGGGCGCTCCAACGACCCCGGCCGGTTGTGAGGAAAGTGGCAACCGAAGTTGCTCATGCGCGGGGAATCGAAAATCGGCTGGCATGACTCCGACGACGGTGCGCAGCTCGCGACCGATCCGGATGCTGCGTCCGAGGATGAGCGGGTCGGAGCCGAAGTGCGACTCCCATAGAGTTTGGCCAAGCACGACGACCTTAGGCCGCTCGGGTTCTGCATCGGTCGCGTTGAACGCACGGCCCAACTGTGGCGCGGCGCGCAGAATCGAGAACGCCGCGGGCGAGAGTTCAGCGCCCGGCACCGACGCGGCGCGGCCGTCCTCCGACGCGACGTTGTAGGATGATGTCCGAAACGCGGCCATCATCGAAAACGACTTGAGCGTCGCTTTCCAGAACTCGAATGCCTGGTATCCCGTCACGTCCACGGCGCTGGTCGCGGGATTCCAGAGGCGGACGGCGCGCACGCGATTCTCCGTGTCCTCAGGGAGCGGGGCCTCGACGGCTTTCGCCAAATGCGTCGGCGCGATTCCGACTGGGATGCCGACGGCGAGCGCGAACACCGCCGCAAGACTCAGAAGGGGATGTTTGACGAGCATGCGGAGCGCGAGCTTCACGTCGAGCCAGGAGAAGCGGCATGCGTCCAACAGTTGGAACCCGCGGGACGCGCGCGCCGCGGCACGGTGCGTATCGATGTGGCCGAACTCGCGGCGCGCCTGATGCGAGGCCTCGTCTTCGGACAACCCCGTTCGCACGAGGTCGGCGGTCCGCATCACGAGATGATGCTGGAACTCCGCCTGAATGTCCGACTCGACGTCGTCACGATGGACGACGGCGCGAAAGAGCGCGCGCAGTCGGGCGATGAGTGAGCGTCCGGAAAACGCGGGCATGCTCAGACCTCCTGCGGCGTGGCGCTCAGCGCGAGCGCGATAGCGGCAGCGAGCCGGTTCCAGCTCGCTTTCTCCTCGCCGAACCGGCGACGCCCCAGAGCCGAGAGGTGATAGAACTTCGCGCGCCGATTGTTCTCCGACGTTCCCCACTCGCTTTCGATCAGCCCCTGCCGCTCGAGCCGGTAGAGCGCGGGATAGAGGGCGCCCTGCTGGACAACGATCGCACCACCGGAGATCTGCTCGATGCGGAGCAACACGCCGTACCCGTGAACCTCTCCGAGCGAAATCGCCTTGAGGATGACGACGTCGAGGTTGCCTGGCAGGAGCTCAGCTTGTCGCGGCACGTGGTTCTCCTATGGTGGTTAGGAGAAGGTTACCTGCTCTCTCCTATCCCGGCAGGAGGAGTGGCCGAAGATGGCGCTTGCAACGTTCGTCGTCCTCCGGATGTCGTCGGCATGAAAGTGAAAACCTATTTCTTCGTATACGTTGCATCGAACTGCACCTTCCACGTTTTCCCACCATCGGTCGACGACTCGCCAATGAAGTGCACGTGCGTCGGGTCGGTCGGTCGATAGCTTTCACGCTCGGTCGTTGTTTCGTAGAACGCAATGCTTCCGTCGGACGCGAACGTTCCCGCCGATTGGTACGTTCGGAACGGGTCGGTGACCGTGCGCTTCCATTGCTTCCCGGCCGAATCGAATTGGATCGTCGTGTGCGCCTGCATGTTGTGGATGTCGACGAATGCCTCCTGGATCGTGCACCCGCCATTCGACGCCGTCACCGTTGTTGTCCCCGGATCGAAGCCTGGCACCGAATACGCCCACGTGCCCGCCCACCACCCGAATGTGGCCGCCTGTGCCGCCGCACAGCTGGTCAGACCTGATGACGGTGGCGGCGTCACGATCGTGGTTGGGCTTGACCCGCCACACACGGCGGTGAGCGCCAGCGATGACAGCATTCCAATAGAGCCGAGTCTCATCAGTCGTTCTCCAACAGGGAGATCAGCGTGGCGGATGCAACGATTCCACCGCGCTCATGCTGATCTCGTAGATGTTGCCACTGCCGTTGAGCGTCCCGCGCAATCGAGCCGTCAGCTCGCGATACGTGAGCGCATGATCAATCGGCTCGAGCGCGAACCCCCGCTCGCTCGAGAAGTAGAGTGTTCTCTTATCGGGCGAGAGATGAGGGGCGTAGTCACGTGCACGGGTGTTGAAGGGCGCGGGCAGATCGATGGCCGGCGACCATACGCCGTTCTCTCGCCAGCTCACGGTCAGGTCCCAGTTGCCGCGCGTCCCGCGTCGGCCGAACGACCCGAGCAGGATGAAGTGCTCGTCGGGGTCGATCATCACGTCGAGGTCGAAAACGACGATCGTGTCACCGTGATTGATTAACCGGCTGATGTTTTCGGGCGTCGTCCACGCCCCGTTGACGCGCGCCGATCGAAAGACCTGAATCGCCCCCTCGCGCGCCGATGAGAAGTACAGCGTGCCGTCGCGAGTCATCGACGCCGCGTACTCGCTGGCGGCAGAGTTGATCGGTTCGGGCAACCGCTGCGGCGTGCCCCACGGACCCGCCGGCGTTCGCTCGACCATCCAGATGTCGTAGTCGTGCTTGATGGAGCCGTCCACCGGACGATCGGACGTCCAGAGCATCTTCGTGCCGTCGGGTGACAGCGTGGGATCGGAGTCTGTGTACCGACCGGAAAACGAGGGCACCGTTGGCGCCGTCCATTGTCCGTGGGCGCGATACGACCGCATGATCGTGTAGCGGTACGAATGTGGCGCGGATTTGGTGAAGTAGATGGTGTCGCCGTCAGGGGTGAGCGACCCGCCAAACTCGTCGTCGCTCGTCGAGATGATTCCGTCGCCGACGAGGCGGGGCACCACGTCCGGCGTTTGGCGACCGACGGGTGGAGCCGCGGCGGCGATCACAGCGAGCGCGCCAAACGCCGATATGAGATATCTCATCGCGTGAGGCCGGCGGCGCGGACGTCGACGCGATAGATGTCGCCCAGCCCGTTTCCGGGAGACCGCAGCGCGCGATCGAGCCCGACCGCATCATACGGCGTCCCGTGCTCGGTGAACACACCGCGTTCACTCGTGAAGTAGAGATAGCGTCCATCGGGCGACACGAAGGGCGAGCCTTCTTCGGCGCCACTGTTGATCGGCGCCGCGAGGTGGCGCATCGGCGACCAGCCCGACCCGGCGCGGTCGCGCACGTACAAGTCGGCGTGCTGGTAGATCGCCTCCTTCGTGTTGAGCGCATCCTCACGGCCGATCACCGCGACGATCATGAAATGCTCATCGGGGTCGACGTACGCCGATAGCTCGTAGATACCGGGCTCGCTCGGACCGGCAGCGAGGACAGGCGCGCTCCAACCGTCGCCCTGTCGTCGCGCGACAAACACATGTGGCTCGTCGCCGGCGATGAAATACAGCGATCCATCGCGCGTCGTGACCGGCGCGATCACACTGCCGCGGCCGTTGATCGGATCCGGCAACGCATGCGGCGCGGACCATCCGGTCGGCGTTTGATCGACGACCCAGATATTGTAGACCGGCGACGGAATACCGTTGACCGGCCGGCGCGATGCGAAATAGAGATGCGCGCCGTCGATCGAGACGAATGGCGTGAGATCGCCGAACTGTCCCGAGAACGGTGCTACCACTGGCTCAGTCCACCGGCCGTCGCGCAGATGCGAGACGCAGATCGCGCTGAAGTACGGCCAGATGGTTCGCTTCGTGAAATAGAACGTTTTCCCGTCGGGCGTGAACGTGCCGTCGCGCTCGTAGTCGCGAGTTGAGATCACGTTCGGCGCCATGCGCTCGACGGTGTATGGCAGTCCGTGTGGCGGACGCGCGGCGGATGGATGCAGCGCCGTAAGCCCAATGACGCTCGCCATCGATACGTATCGCATGGTCATGTCCCCTGTCGAACTAGCAGGGCGTCTGGCGCGACGGCATCGGGTCGGATGCGTTGCCAGAAGGCGGAGAGGATCCACCAGCGTTCCCCGCGACGAACGAGCTGAATGCTGTTGATGCCGCGGAGCACGACGTCACCGGCCGGCGCGTGGCGCGCTTCGTACGCGCTCCACACATGCGCGACGTCGGCGAGGCGCTCGACGCGACGCGCGACCTCATACTCATAGAAATCCGTGGCCGCGAGTATTAGCGTGCGCGTGCGCTCGTATGCGTCCAGGTCGAGGATCTCCATAGTGAGCACTTCGCCTTCGACATCGCCGCCGCCGCTCGCACAGATGAGACGGGCTTCTGGCGCATACAGCGAGCGAAACCGCGTCCAATCGCGCGGTTCGCGCGCACGACCGGACAGCAGCGCATAGGCCGCGATGACGACGCCCTCCGGCGAGCTGAAGTCAAATTCGTGCGGCGTCATTTGCGTTTCGACCGCGCGCCGAGGTAGGTGAGAAATTGGCGCGTCAGCTCTTTCGCCAGCTCCTGGTCGGTGAGCGGTCGCGCATTCGGCCAAGACTCGCGAAACAGAATGACCTCGCGGCAGACACTACGCACCGCAACGAGGGCGAACTGAATCGCGCGAATCGGTTGTGGATGGTCGATGTAGGCGTGCTCGCGAAGTGAGCGTGCAAAGCGCGGAAGGCTTTTCGTGTTCAGCTTCTCGATCCGCCGGCGCAGTGCGGGGTCCGTGTGCGATCGCAGGACGAGTGCCCGCGCGATGGCGCGACGTCGTCGATAGACGCCGATCAACCGTCGATGGTGGTTGAGGACCAAGGCCTCCAGCGTCAGCCGGGCGATCTCGTCGTCGTTGTCGGCATTGAGGGCGATGAAGTCCTTCTCCATGCGTAGTTCCAGCTGACGGAGCAGCGCGTCCTTGTCGGCGAAGCGCGCGTAGAACGCGCCGATCGTCACGCCGGCGCGCCCGGCCACCTCGGCGACGGTGGCATCGTCGAAGCTGGTCTCCAACAAGATCTCTTCGGCGGCGTCGAGCATGCGTTCGTAGGTCTCGAGGCTCCGGGCCTGGCGCGGTTCGCGGACGCGAGCGGCGGGATCGGAGGTCATGGTACGGTCAGCTGCGCTGACACATTGCGTACGGTTGCAATGGGGCGGTCAGGGATATGTAATTGAATATGAGAGATCACTAAAACGTTCCGGTGACGGGCGATATGATAGCGACGATTATTATTTCGCGCCAGTGAATTATTCGACGTGACGCCGAAAAGATAGTCGAGGTTATCAATGACATGTTCATGACTCGACGAGCCCTCGCCGCCGCCATCAGCGTCGCGGCAGGCTGCGGAGGCGGCACCACCGCGCCGCGCGCACCGATCGACCTCGGCCAGCCACCCGTGACGCGAAACGACCCGGAGGCGCGACGCGTCCTCGTCGTCGTCAACAGCGCGAGCCCTGAGGGTGTCGCCATCGCGCGCTACTATCGCGCCGCCCGCGGCATCCCCGACGCGAACGTCGTCGTCGTGACCACGACCCTCGACGACGATGTCGGCGATGCCGACTACGTCTCACAGATTCAAGCGCCCATCGCCGCCAAGCTGAAGACACTGCCACGCGTCGACTTCATCGTCACCACGCATGGGATTCCGCTCCGCGCCACGAGCCACGGGTACGCGACCGACATGCTCATCGCCGGCATCGCGCTCGACCTTGTGCCCGTCCAGGCATTCACGAGCGCCGAGTTCACGCGCGCGACGAGCCCCTACTTTCGACGAGACGAACCGTTCAGTCACGCGAAGTTCGGGATGTACCTGACGACGCGCCTCGACGGCTACTCGATCGACGACATGAAGGCCCTCGTCGATCGATCCGTGACCGCCGCGCCGGAAAAGGGACTCTTCTTCTTCGACCAACAAGTGTTCGATCGCGTCGGGATCAACGACCAGATCGAGACGGCCATGGAGCAGATCGCAAAAACGCTCACGTTGCGCGGCCTCGAGAGCAGCGCCGAAGGTACGCCCGCCTTCGTGGATCCGAAACAACTGCTCATGGGCTACTGGAGCTCCGGGAGCAATGACCCCAACTACTCGCCGACCGTCTATCATTCGCTGCGCTTCCGCGCAGGATCACTCGCCGAGACGAACGTGTCGACATCGGCGCGAACGTTCAACCATGTGTCCGGTGGACAGAGCATGATTGCCGATCTCATCGCGCAGGGTGTGACCGGCGTAAAGGGCTACGTCGCCGAGCCGTATACCACGGCGGTCGCCAAGCCGGACATCATGTTCGATCGATACACGCGCGGGTACACGCTCGCCGAGAGTTTCTACATGGCGTCACAGCTGCTCAAGTGGCGGGACGTCGTGATCGGAGATCCGTTGTGTCGCCCGTATGCCCCCGACGGACCATGAAGCGCGACGCGGACTGAATATGAAGGGCGGATTTGCAATTTGCCGCTCTATGGACGCACTGCGACTGGATCGATTTCTCCTCACACGATGACGACCACGGTTCCGAGCTCTTAGTCAGACCGCAGGGCAATCATTGGATCGACGCGTGTCGCACGGCGCGCCGGCATGTAGCTCGCGAGTGCCGCGACGCTCAGCAGCACGATCGACACGACGGTGAGCGTCGCTGGATCGGTCGCGCTCACATCATAGAGCAAGCGTTGCACCGCACGGCCAACGAGATACGTGCCGGCGAGTCCCGTCGCCAATCCAAGAGCGACGAGCCGCGCCGGTTCGCCGAGCACGCTTCGCATGACACGACCGCGATTCGCTCCGAGCGCCACGCGAATTCCAATCTCGCGGGTCCGTAGTGCGACGCTGCTCGCCGTAATGCCATAGATACCGAGGGCGACCAATAGAAGCGCCGCGCCGGCAAACATCCCGACAAGCAGGAGCACCAGTTTGCGCTGAGCGAGCGACGCGTCGACGACATTGGACATCGTGCCGACCTTCGCGATCGCCTGATTCGGATCGATATCATGAATGGCGCGACGCACGTCGGCCGCGAGCGCGAGAGGCTCTCCCGTTGTCCGCACCGCGATCGTCAGTTGGCGATACGGCGTCTGCGCATGCGGGACCCATACCTGCGGGCGACCCGCGTTCTCGAGGCCGTACATTCGCACGTGTCGGGACACGCCGACGATGCGCAACGAGTCGCCCTCGATCTCTATGATCTGGCCGACCGCGCCGCCCTTCGGAAAGAATTTCACCGCGAGCACGTCGTCGATCACGGCGACGCGCGACGTCGCCGAATCATGTTGCGACGAGTCGAATTCGCGTCCCTCGACGAGTGGAATGGCAAGCGCTCGAAAGTATCCGGCGGTCGCCGGGGCGATATCGGCGAGGAGGATATCATGATCGCGCGCGCCGGTGTTGGTTGTGGACGAAGGAAACTCAACACCGCTCTGATCGGCTCCGGCGGAGAGGGGCGTGGCGGACGTCGCTGCCGCGGCTGTCACACCCGGCAGGGCCCGGATCGCATCGACCTGCCGGGCGAAGTAGTTCACGACGGGCTGGCCGGTCGCGTACTGGGCGCGGCTCGCCATCATCTCGATCGTGAGAACGTTGCGAGGATCGAAGCCGGGATCGACACCCATCAACCGAACGAAGCTGCCGAGCAACAAGCCGGTACCCGCGAGCAGCATCATCGACAACGCCAGTTGGGCAAGGACGAGCGCGCGCCGGACCCGTCCTCTCGTGCGCGACGACGACTTCTCGCGCAACACGGAGGCGATGTCACCGCGGGTCGCCTGCAGCACGGGCGCCAAGCCCATCCCGAGTCCGACGATCAACGCGACGCCGAGCGTGATGGCGAGCACCGTGAGATCAATGCCGATGTCGTCGCGCCGCGGCAGGCCCCTTGGAGCGATCGCCAGCAGTCCACGGAGCGTCCACACACCCAGTGTTGTGCCGATGATCGCGCCGCCGAGTGCCAGCATCACAGTCTCGGTGAGAATCTGCCGCGCCACGCGACTCTGGCTCGCGCCGATCGCTCGCCGCACGGTGATCTCGTGTTCGCGACGGGCAGCGCGGACGAGCGCGAGCACAGCGAGGTTCGCGCACATGATGAGAATCAGCATCGCGACCGCACCGAGCAGCGCGAACAACGCCGGACGCACTTCGCGCACCATTCGCTCCTGCAGAACGATCGGAACGAACTTGAATCCCCGCTTCTCATAGAGGCCGTCATCGAGACGCTTCCCGGCCGCGCCGAGCTCGGCGAGCGCCGCGGGAACGGTGACATCGGCACGCACGCGCGCGAGCGCGGTGATCGAGTGGGCGCCCCGCTGCATGCGATCGAGTGTGTCGGCCAACGGCGTGTAGACGTCCGGGTCGCCCTTCGAGCTCGCGAGACTTCGTTGCGGCGTGAAGCGAAAGCCGGACGGCAGCACGCCGATGATCGTCGTCGGCTTGCCATCGATCACGATCGATGTGCCGAGCATGGCGCGATCGCCGCCAAGTCGTTGCGTAAAGAGGCGACGACTGAGCACCGCGACTCGCGGCGCGCCGACGCGATCGTCGCCGGCACCGAATCCGCGACCAATGTCCGGACCGGCGCCCAACAGGTGAAAGAAGTTTGCCGACACGGACAAGCGCGGCACTTGCTGCGGATCGCCGTGATCGCCGCCGATGGTCACATCGCCGGCGGAAACCGCGGCGACTCCGTCGAACGCCTTGAGCTCGTTGCGCAACTGCGCGACTTCAGGTCCCGTGATATTGGCTTCGGGCACGCCCATCCAATCGAGACCGTCCCACAGCATCATCAGGCGCGACGGATCGCGGTAGGGAAGGGGCTTGAAGAGAATGCCGTTCGCGACACTGAAGATCGATGTGTTGGCGGCGATCCCGAACGCGAGTGTGAGCACGACGACCGCAGTGTAGCCCGGACTCCGCGCGAGCGAGCGGAGGCTGTATCGCACGTCGCGCTTCAAGTCTTCGATCCAATTGGCGTCGCGCGTGTCGCCCACCTCTTCCGCGTAGCGGCGAACGCCGCCGAAGGTTGCGAGCGCCCGGCGCCGCGCCTCGTCGGGAGACGCGCCCATCTGCTCGAGGTCGGCGGCTTCCATGTCGACGTGGAAACGCATCTCCTCATTCAACTCTTCGGCCCTGGGGCTTGGCCGGCGTCCTCGGAAGAAGTTCATGGTTGTCTCACGGTTGTCTCATGTGCCCTTGAGTACCGCTTCGACGGCGCCGGAGAAGGCGCGCCAGGCGACGCGCTCTTCGGTCAGGGCCTCGCGTCCGAGATCGGTGAGCCGATAGAACTTCGCCTTGCGACCTTCCGGCGAAATGCCCCAGGTGGCGTCGATCAGCTTGCGATCCTCGAGCCGGTAGAGTGCGGGATAGAGCGAGCCTTGATTGATCTGGAGGACGTCGTTCGAGAGCGCGCGGACGCGTTTCGAGATGCCCCATCCGTGCAACTCGCCGAGGCGGAGGGTGCGGAGGATGAGGAAGTCGAGTGTGCCTTGGAGGAGATCGGTGCGGGCGGGCATGAGGTTCGTTGTTCGTCTGTCGAGGGGCGCGATACATCGACCGTCGACAACAAGATTGGGTTGTTGTTGTCGACTGTCAAGGTGTCATGTGGGTTTTCTCAATGAGGCGATGCGGTTGTCTCATGGATGGGGTGAGGAAACGCTCTGTTCGGTTCGAAGTACGAGACGCCTCGTATTGACAAATGTACGAGAGACGTCGTATGATGATGCATGGCCGACATGCCAATGCCCACGAATTCCGAGCTCGAAGTCCTGCGACTGCTCTGGCAGTCCGGTCCACAGACGGTGCGGGATGTGTTCGACGCGGTGCGCCGCCGGCGCAGCGTCGGCTATACCACGGTGCTCAAGACCCTTCAGGTCATGCAGGAGAAAGGGCTCGTGGCGCGAGACGAATCCGAGCGCTCGCACGTCTACGTGGCGGTCGTCCGTGAAGCGTCGGTGAAAAAGCGCCTCGTATCGGATCTCATCAATCGCGTGTTCGAGGGTTCGACTGTCGGGCTCGTGGCTCAAGCGCTGTCGGCCACCCCCGCCACGCCCAACGAACTGCACGAAATCCGTGAACTGTTGGACGAAGCGAGCAGCGATGCGGACCGACGCCGCAGGCGTGGCCGAGGTCGAGTATGAACGCCACCGAGATCGTTGGCTGGCGCTCGTGCACTCGGTTTGGCAAGACAGTGTGATCGCGCTGTTCGCGTTCGCGGCGTTCCGAAGCATGCGACACGCGGCCGCGTCCACACGCTACCTGTTGGCCCTCATCGCGCTCTGCGCCATGCTCGTCGTTCCCACGATGACAGTCATTGCCGGTCGCACTGCCGCCGGCGACGCGGTTGCGCGCGGCGCGCGGTTGGGGCGGTCGTTCCTGCCGGCACACAAGAGGGAAGCCGCACCGATTCGGGTCGCACTCCCGCCGGCAGGCGCGCCATTCGTAGTCACTCACTCCGTCACGCTGTCGGAGATGATTGCTCGCGGCTTACCGTGGATTGTCGACGCGTGGCTGGCGGGCCTATTCATGCTCGTCGCTCGATTGATCGTCGGCATTGTGGGCGTCCGCCGCGTCGCGAACCGCGGCGTGTCAGGTGTGCCGCCCGGCGTGCGGACGGTCGCCGAGGAGATCGCGGCACACCTTGGACTGCGTCGAGCGATCCGGGTTCTGGAATCGACTCGCGTCGACGTGCCGATGGTGGTCGGCTGGGTTGCTCCGGCGGTGCTCTTGCCGGCATCGCTTCTCACGGGCCTCACGCCGGCTCAGATCGAAATGTTGCTCGCGCACGAGCTCGCGCACATCCGGCGATACGACACGATCGCGAACTTTGCGGCGACGATCGTAGAGTCTCTGCTCTTCTATCACCCGGCGGCGCGTTGGATTTCGCGACGCGTGCGAGAGGAACGCGAAGATTGCTGCGACGATCTCGCGATCGCCGCCACGCGATGCGATCGCGTGGCATACGGAAGGGCGCTGCTGGCCGTCGAAGAGTTCCGAGGCATGTCGCTTCCGCTCGCGACCGCGGCGACCGATGGATCGTTACTTCGTCGCATCAGGCGGCTCCTCGATGGTGAACGGAAAAATAATCAGGCCGCATCAGCGTGGTCCGCGACGATCGTCATCGTGTCGATGCTGGTGATCGTTGCCGTCGGGCGGATCGCCGGTGCCACCGTTCACCCCCGCGCCGGGCGCATGCCGTTACATGCAGCGAGCGCGTTGGCGAGCGCCCTCGGGCGCGATTCGTTCCCGGCACGCCAAACCAAGGCACCGGGCACCGCATCCAAAACCGTCACCCGCGTTGTTTCTCCGGAGAGGACTCCCATGCCTAATCACAAAATACTCATAGGAGCCGCGGTGGTTGCCGTTGCGGCTGCGAACGCAGGAGCGCAATCTACGCCGAGCTTCGCCGGCAAATGGACGATCGCCGGGTGTGATGGGTGCGCCGATTCTTCGAACGTGGCGGCGCTCCGTACGCGGAACGCCCTCGCTCCCGGATGGGGCGCCGACGTCACTGTCCGTCAGGACCGAAACACCCTCTCCGTCATCGACAGCACGCCGCGGACCGATGCCAAAACGGTGTACAGCCTGAGCGAGCCGGCGGCCGCCCAAGCCTCACGCGATTCGAACGGATACACGCACGTTGTCATCCGGACCTCGGAGCTCGCGTTCGTGCAGTCGACGCCTGCGTGGAAGGGGAATAGCCTCGTCATTCCAGTCACAGCCACGAGGGATTCGACGTCGGTCTCGTATACCATGACGCTCTCCGTCGATTCCAGCGGCGATCTGCTGGTCGAATGGGCCTTGCGGTCGGGTCGTCTCGTTGTCGGCGGTATCCGTATGGATTTTTCGTCCGATGTGGGGCCCGGTTTTCACGGGAGCGGCCGCGACAAGCTCACGCTGCGCTATAGAAGAGTGCCTGCGCAGCGCGGTACAGCGTCCGGTCCAGAAGACTTTCCGCGGAATTCTGTCGGCGTGCCAAATGTGATCAGCGTGCTCGCAACTGGAGTCGAGTTTCCATATCCGGTCTATCTCAGTCACGCGGCCGCGGCAATCCATCTCCAGGCTCGCCAGAATCCCCCGGGTGCCGTGGAGGTTCGATTTGTCATTGGTCGCGACGGATCGATTGGCCCGGAAGGGATCCGGTTGACGAAATCGTCGAGTGCCTACTCATTCGACCAACAAGTGATCGCGGCAGTCGCGGACGCCGGAGATTCCAACCGACTGGGTCCCCTCCCAGCCGGGTTTGGCGGCGGCACGCTCCCAGTAATTCTCAGCGTTATCCGGTGACAAATTGGCCACACCCGGCGCGCTACTTCGGCGTGACTTTGTACAATCCACCCGTCTTCGTGTTCTCGATCAACCACACGGTGCCATCCGGCGCCACCGCCACATCGCGGATCTGGAACCCGACACTCCACCGCTCGGCCGGCGTCGCGCCGCCTTTGTTGTCAAACACGACACGACTGAGCGTCCGCGACGCCAAGCCACCGATCAGGAGCGACCCGTTCCACTGTGGGAACACCCTGCCCTGATAGAACGTCATGTTCCCGGGCGCGATCACGGGTGTCCAGTAGATGACCGGCTTGGCCAGGTCGGATCGCGTATCCGGACTCGGAATCGGCGTGCCGTCGTAGTTGGTGGCGTACGAGACGAGCGGCCACCCGTAGTTCTTGCCCGGCTCGATCAGGTTCAACTCGTCACCGCCTCTCGGTCCGTGTTCGAGCTCCCACAGCCGACCGTCAGGAGCGAACGCCAGACCGTATGGCGTGCGATGTCCGGATGTCCACGTCTCCGAGGGCGTGAGGTTCGGTCCGGGGAACGTGTAGGTGTATGTTGTTGGCGCTGTCTTCGCGCTGTCCGTATTCCGCGGCGGATTGATGATGTTGAGCGTGGCCGCTCCGGTCTTCCCCGCCTGCGGATTGCCCGGCGCCGGCTTTCCGTCGAGCGTCAGCCGCAGGATTTTGCCGAGCGGAGAGTTGGGATCCTGCGCGGGTGTCATCCGCTGTCGGTCGCCCACCGTCAGGAAAAGCAGTTGCTTGTCGGGCGAGAATGCCACGGCCGCGCCAAACTGTCCGCCCTTCCCGCGCGCGCCGTCGCGCCAGAGAACCTGCAGTCCCTCGAGACTGGCGGTGGTGTCGGCGGTCGCGAGCTTGGCGCGGGCGAGTGCGAGGCTCGAGCCGCTGTCGCCGGGTTCGGCATAAGTGAGGTAGATGCTCTTGTCCGTGCTGTACTTCGGCGAGAGGTACACGCCGAGCATTCCGCCCTGATTGGTCAACAGGATGGGCGGCACGTTGTTCACCTTCGTCTTGGCACCCTCTTGGGTGACGAGCCAAAGCGCACCGGGCTTCTCGGTGATGAGCATCTTCCCATCCGGCAGGAATGCGATGCGCCACGGCAGATTGAATTGCGCCACGCTCGTCATGGTGAATGGCATGCTCGCGTCGGGCGCTTGCGTGCCTGCATTCACCTGCGCTCCCGCCCCGGTGGCGAGAGTCAAAGCCAGGACCGCTGTCGCGAACTTCATCGAAGTACCTATGGGGAAGTGGGGACAGGTGAACAATAATCCGTCTCAGCTTCCGCCGCCTCGCCGGCCTGCCGCCTGGGGCGGAAGCCCATAGACGATACGAGCGATGTTCCCGGCGAGCACGTTTGGGCTCGCGCTATCGTAGTTCGTGAACACCACGACAGCGAGCGTGTCCGCGGGGAAGTAGTACTCCATCGTCGCGAACCCGGGGATGCCGCCGCTGTGGCTGATGAACGCGTGCCCCGACATCTCGCCGGGCACAAGACCAAACCCATAGTTGATCTTCTTCCCGTCGTTCAGCGTCGCCGCGGTCGACATCAGTGCAAACGATTCCGGCGACACGACCTTTCCGCTCGTGAGCGCGCGCTCCCACATCACGAGATCGCCGACCGTCGAGCAGAGCGCGCCGGCAGCGAACGGTTGCGTGAGGCTCAAGTACGTCGCGGGCTTCACGCTGTTGCTGTCCTTGCTGTAGCCTGACGCCACCGCCGGATCGGTGGGATGCGACAGGCAGTAGCTCGTGTGCGTCAGCTTGAGCGGCTTGAAGAGCTCGTTCTCGAGAAACTTGGCGTACGTCTGTCCGCTGACCTTCTCGATCACCATCCCCAGCAGCACGTACCCGGAGTTGTCGTATTTGTAGCGCGTGCCGGGCGCGAAATCGAACGTGTCCTTCGCGACGAAGCCCATGATGCTGTCGGGCGTGAGCTCGTCGCCCCAGTGCGGTTGCCACGCGGGCACCTCGGTGTAGGAGTGGATCCCGGACGTGTGCGTGAGGAGGTGGCGGATTGTGACGCGGTTGCCGTGCAACGGAATCTGCGGCAGGTATTTCGACATGTCGTCGTCGATCGAGAGCTTGTGCTGATCGACGAGCCGCATGATCGACGCCGACGTGAACTGCTTCGTGATCGATCCGATCTCATAGATGGTCGCCGGCGACGCTTGCTTGCCTTTCGCGCGGTCGGCGAGGCCGACGCCGGCAAGCATCAGCGTGTCTCGGCCGCGAATCACTGCGACGCTCAGGCCGGGTGCGTGGGTCTCGGCCATGTAGGCTTTGACGAGCGAGTCGACGCGTGTTGCGAACGCAGCCTTGTCGGTGGGCGACGTCTGCGCGTGAACGGATCCTGTGGAGCCGGCGGCAATGAGCGAGGCGAGGGCGAGGGTCGCGAGGCGGACGGGGGAATGCATGGCGGCGATCCTTGAGTACAGGAATGGTATACCAAAACCACTCTAGCATGGCACGCGCGCTGCCCGGCTTCAAGGGCACAGATGTTCGGATTTACTTCAGACGCGAGGTCGGAGTCGCGAGGATCAGTCGGAATCGTCCGCGTCGAGGATTCTCTTATCGAGGCCGCACATCATTCGGCTGCGCTTCACGAGCGCCGACGGGACGGGCTTGTGAGCGGCCGGCGGGAGCCCCGCTCACGGTCCGGTCGCGGCACGAATTCAAACGCGGAGGGCTCGCGCTTCGGTCTCGAGCCTCGGACCTCACCTCTCGGTCTCGAGTCGCCGCGACCGGCCGGCCCGGAGAGTGCGGCTCAGCGCTCGCCGATCGGCGCTTGGGAGTTTCTCCCGGCCTCGATGCGTCGCAGGAGAGAGTAATCCGCGCGTCGAACGCATCCCTAGTGCGCGTCCGCCGTCGGCCCCTGCGGTGCGGGCTTCTTGAGGATGAGCACCGCCGGTGCGACGACCAGAAAACTTATCAGAATGATCATCCACGCGTCGTTGTAGCTGAGCATGGTCGCCTGCTTCATCACAGTCAGATCCAGCAGCTTCAGCGACGCCTGTTGCGCCACCGTTGGGGCGTATCCGTGGGCGATGAGTGTCGCCGACGCCGCGTGCTGCCGCTCCACGTACAGCGGATTTGTCGAGTAGAAATTCGTCACCAGCTCCGTGCGGTGCAGCGCCGTGCGGCTGTCGAGGTAGCTCGCCAGCACCGCGATGCCGAACGACCCACCGAGCTGGCGTGACAGGTTGATGAGTCCCGACGCCTGTTGCGCGACGCGCGGATCCAGGCTGCCGTACGCCACCTGGTTGATGGGGGTGAACAGGAAGCCCAGCGCCACGCCGCGGACGATCAACGCGTACCGCGCGTCCGCCTCCCCGGCCACCGTGGTGAGGTGCCCCAACTTCCACATCGCGACCACGAACAGCGAGATGCCGAGATAGATGAGCGCGCGCGGGTCCACGAGCGGCTTGGCGCCGTTGAGCAGCCGCCCGCACACCACCGCCGTGATGGCCGTCGCGAGGCCGCCCGGCATGAGGGTCAGTCCCGTCTGCGTCGGGGAGAAGCCGAGCAGATTCTGTGTGAACAGCGGAAAGATGAAAATGCCGCCGTACAAGCCGAACCCCAACGCGATGAAGAGGAAAATCGATCCGGCGAGCTGGCGGTTCTTGAGCACCCGGAAGTTCACCACCGGATGATCGTTGCGTGACGAGAGCTGCCACCACACCATGGTCGCGAGCGTGACCGCCGACACGATCGTGAGGCGGACGATGACCGCGCTGGAGAACCAATCTTTCTCGCGGCCTTCCTCCAGAACGTACTGAAGCGAGCCGAGTCCCACGACGAGCAGCGAGATGCCAAACCAGTCGGCAGGAATGCGGCGCTGCATCCCCGGCGGATCGTGCAGAAACGTCCCGACGAGAAACGCCGATGTAATTCCAATCGGCACATTGATGAAGAAGCACCAATTCCACGTGTACTGGTCGGTGATCCAACCGCCAAGTGTGGGCCCGAGCGTCGGGGCGACGATGATGCCGAGGATGAAAATCGCCTGCACCATCCCTTGCTCTTCGCGCGGAAAGATCTGACGCAACGTGGCCTGCGCGGTGGAGAGGAGCGCCGCGCCGCCCGCGCCCTGCACGATGCGCCAGAGCACGAGCTCGGCGAGGCTGTGCGACGTGCCGCAGAGAAACGACGCCACGATGAACAGCGCGATGGATCCGACGAGATAGTTGCGTCGCCCAAAGACCGACGTGAGAAACGCCGTCATCGGGAGCACGACGACGTTCGACAGAATGTAGCCGGTGCTGACCCAACTGATCTCCTGGAACGTCGCGCCGAGGTTCCCGGCCATCTGCGGCAGCGCGACGTTCACGATCGTTGTGTCGAGCACCTCCATCACGGCGGCGGTGATCAGCCCCAACAAGATCAACCACCGGTATTCGACAAGCTCCGTCGCCTGGCCAGTTTTCACGGGCGACGCTTCCACTGCTGCGCTTGCCACCTAGGCGTTCCTCTGGACATGGATAGACTCGACCCGTCTCGCACCCTGCACGTGCCGAGCCGTGCGAAATATGGTGGTCCTTCATAGCCCCGTTTTCGGTCGCTTGTATTTCGAGAGCGAAAATCGCCACGGGCACTGCCAGGTGCCCTTGCCTACAGTTGCCAATGGTAACTGAGTGACTGGCAGCGGTTTCATGGACACTGAGATGACAACCACGACGACACGTGACGTCGGACGCGTAGTTCAGACAGCTCCGCGGCGGCGATGTGATGTGGACGATGGCGGGCGGTGGCGTCATTCACAACGAGGATGTGGAGGCATTCGGCACGACGCGGATCCGTCGCTGGGAAGCCAGAACCGCGCGCTGGACGCAATCCGATGACGGAGAAATAGCCATCGGTGACGAAGTGCACTCGCGTCGCCGCGTGATCCAGCGCGCCGCGCACGTCGACGACGACGTTGCTCTCCGTCCACGCCGTGACCGTGAGAAGATCGTGCGCAGCTTGCTCATCTCGCGCAGCGCGGTGTACGAGAGGCGCATCGGGGATGACGCGGGCTGCTCCTTTGCCCGCACCGTCCCACGCACCAGTACAAGCGGCACGTCTCGCGGGACGCCCGGCAGCGGTCGCATGATTGCGCTCTGGACGAAGCTGAATTGCGCGGCGGATCCGCCGATGCCGAAGGCGAGGGCGAGCACGATCGTCGCCGACGACAGCGGCTTGCGCGCGAAGAATCGGAAGGCGAAGCGGATGTCGGCGCCGATCGAGTCGACCCAGCGGGCATCACGATGCCCTCCATGCGCACTGGCGCGGCGCGATCGGATCAATCGGAACGTCAATACGGAGCGTCGCGAGCGTGAGCGACAAACGGGCAATGTCGCGATGCTCATACACCGCCGCGGAATCTTTCGAGTAGCCACCTTCGCCTGCCATGATGATGTCCTCGAGCGACCCGAGACGCGTGATGAGCTTCGCCGCGCGCGTTGGTCCGATACCGGGCACACCGGGAACGTTGTCGCCGGTCTCACCCGTCATCGCTTTGAGGTCGGCCAGGCGAGCTGCGATGGGGATCCCGTATTTCACGCAGACGCCTGATTCGTCGACGAGATCGAACGTTCCGCCGGTGACTGGCCTGGCGATCCCGACGCCATGCGCGGTGAGCGCGAGCAGGTCGGAGTCATTCGACAGAACGACAATCTCGGCGCGCGCCGCGGAGCGGTTCGCAATCGTCGCAATGATGTCGTCGGCCTCGAAGCCCGACGAGACTTCGACGTGCCACCGACGACGCGCAAATTCCGTCGCGCCCGCGATCAACCACGACGACGTATCGCGCGTCCGGTGACCTTTGTACGCCGGGAACGCCTTGTGCCGCCACGTCGGCACGCCTGGGAAGTCCAGTGCGATCATCAGATGCGATGCATGACATTCCCTCGCCGCCCGCTCGATCATGGCGGCGGCCATCGGCGTCGACTTCTCCGCCGCCACGTCGCCGCCGAATGCGCAGCGCATGAGAATGTTCGAACCATCGACAAGCAGGAGCGTCATGCAGTCTCCCTCTTCGGTATTCCGTCAACTGTGGTTCGCTTGAACGCACGATCGTGCCGACGCTCGGATTTCATCGCGTCGTCGCGATGGAGCGGGCCGACGATCGCGCGAACTCTTCGCATCACAGGCACCTGACGGTTGAGTAGTCTGGCGTTCTTGCCGCGGTAAAGCTGCACGTGTGGGTGCGTGTGGGCGAGGCCAGCGCCGCGGCCGCCTACGGCGATCTCGCCCCCGATGTGTTCGCGATCGCCAGCGCTCGGACAGCGCACGCTTGAGTCGACAACACCGAACCGAGTTCGACTGCGAACCCCGCGTAGCCCGCTAGCGAAAGGCGGCTGCTGTATAACAGGGCGGCCACAACGCCCGTATCAGCTTCCCCGATTTCGCTGGCGACCGTACGATGCATCCAACGGGGCAGACTGGCGAACGGCGTGCACGCTCGCCCACAGCGCGATACGCCGGGCCGAATTCGTTCGAAAACTATCATGAGCAGACAATCACACCGGTTCGTTCGCGTTCGCCTCCGTTGGTCAGGGCGTTCACACAGCGTATGTCGTCCGACGCGACAACGGGCATGTCGCGGACACCGTCGCGATAGGGCAAGGGTGGATCGGCCTGGGATGGTCCACCGACTCACGCAAACTGTTTGTGAGCGGTGGCAGCACGCCGCGCATCGTCGCGCTCGTCGTTTCGCCCCTACACGCGGAACACGGGCGTCGACCACACGCACTATACGACGACGTCGATGCTCCGCACGATGGAGCTGATGCTGGGCGCGACGCCGATGTCGCAATTCGATGCGGCGGCAACGCCGATGTACGGCGCGTTTCACATAGCGGCCGATGCCGCGCCGTATCATGCGAAAACACCAAACACCAATCTCGACGCGAAAAATGCGGCAGCCACCGAACCTCCGCTACTTCGCTCCATCGACTACTCGGCACCGGCGACCGACGACGATGATGACGACGATGATGACGACGACCGTGGCCGTGCGGCGCGTCGTGCATCACCTGCGCCAACTCGTGTCCGACGCCTGATCGCCAGAAAGCTCGTCCAGGTGCGGCTAGACATTGAGCCGATGCTGAGGCCGATGCGTTGGCTACCAGACTAAGTGGATTGCAACAGTTCCCTCGACACGTTCGGCGCCCGCAGCGCCGTGGGCGATCATCAACGTCGCGCCCTTGTCGGTGAGGCAATACTTGGTGTACTCGCCTTCTTCAATGCGGTGAAGGCGGAGGCCGTCGCCGGTGGTGCACGATCCGTTTCCACGTATTTCGATGGTTGGCGGAACCGCGGCATGATTCGGCGAGAAATACGTGATCCAGAAGGCAGCCTTCGGCAACGGCAGTTCGACGGTGTCACCGCGTGCAAGGGCCACGTGCGTGGCCAAGAGTGACTCCTTCGGACGAATGTCGGTGAACGAGCTGACCAGCCGATACACGAGAATGGAGATTCCCGCGTTCACACTGCCGATCTCGATGGACGCGAACGTCCCACCCGGCCGCTTTGCACGAACACTCATGTCGCGCATCTCGGCGATCGAGCCGTCGCCGATGTTGACAGCGCCGCGCAGCTCCGTCACGATCCTGCCGTCCGGCCCGTGCGCGCTAAAGGATAGACTGCGCGGTTCATCGCCGACGACGAGATTGATCCAGGATGGAGTCTCGATCCACGCGACCGGACGACAGCGGAGAACGAACTCTTTGACAAGAGACTTGAACGCCGCTTGCACCATGGCATCCTGACGCTTCTCGCACATCACCTGTCCGGTCGCGGATACGCTGATCGAGTCTCCTCCAATTCGACGATATCGAAGCGCGGTGTCGGAGCGGAAGCGGCGCCCGTATTGATCGACCACCGAGGGAAAGAGCTGGGCAGAATGCAGCTGGTTGATCACGACCGTGTCGTCACCGGCGCGTGGGGTCACCACAAGTTGCGTTGGTCTCGGCGCTAGAATGAGAGCACCAGCCGCAAGCACAGCGACAGTGGCGGCGGCAGCGACCGAATAGCGAACGGCGCGTTTCATTGGATGGGCAAAGAGATTGTCGACATCACTCCGCACGCAACGCTTCCACGGGATCGATTCTCGTCGCATGTCGTGCCGGAATGACGGACGCCGCGAACGCGATGAGCATCACGAGCAGCGTGATTGCGACGAAGGTCGCCGTGTCAGTCGACGAAACGCCGTAGAGGAGCGCGCGCAGCGATCGCGCGGAGGCGATCGCTGCGACAACGCCAAACGCAATCCCGAACGCAACGAGCCGCAGCCCGTCGTTCACCACGAGCTTTCCAATGCCTCGGGGCGTGGCGCCCAGCGCGATGCGAATGCCAATCTCGCGTGTGCGCTGGCCGACGTTATACGCAATCACACCGTAGAGTCCTATCGCTGAGAGCGCGAGCGCGACCAACGCAAACGTCGCGAGCAGGGTCATCGCGAAGCGCGCGGGCGCGAGACTCTCACGCAAATATGTTTCGCCGCCGAGTGGCTCGCGTAAGAACAGGTCGCGGTCGACGTTCATCATCGTGCGTTTCACGGTCTGCGTGATCGCGTCGCCGGAGAGCTTGGTGCGAATCAACAGCGGAATCTCTGGAAAGCGCGGCGGAAGCAGTGAATAGAGCTGCAGGGCGTATGTGCCGCTCATGAGGCCCGGCATCCGCACGTCGTCGACGATCCCGACCACCTTCGACCACGTGATCTCGCTTGGGGAATCAGTCGATCGGAGACGCGAGCCGACGGCGTTTCCCTTCGGCCACAGGCGGCGAGCAAGGCCACGACTCACGACGACCTCGTTCGACATCTGGCCTCGTTTCCAAGTCGAATCGAAGGCACTCATGGAATCGAGCATTCGGCCTTCGACGAAAGCGATGCGCGCCGTGCGGAAGAAATTCATCGAGATGAGCTGATGGGCGACGTCAGCGCGGCTCGTGCCACCGTTGGCGTCGGTCTCCGCTTCGATCGTTGGGCCAAGAAAGCCGCGGCCCGGCATCATTCCGACCGAAACATTGGTGACGCCGGGAATCGCACGCAGTTGCTCGTTCGCTTGCGCGAGAAGCATCGCGCGACGGTCGCGGTTCCGTGGACTGAGTAAGAAATCTTGAAACACCAGCCCGCGCGGCTCGAAGCCCATGGGCATTCGCTGCAGTGCGACGAACGAACGCGCCAGCAGCCCCGCGCCGACAAGCAACACGAGCGACATCGCGACTTCGAGGACAATGAGCGTCGAGCGTGCACGACTGGCGCTCTTGCCGCCCGAGCCCGCGCGAGTCTCCATTCGAAGGATGTCGTTGATTGCACTGGAGCTCGCGAGCAGCGCGGGCGCTGCACCGAACAGCAATCCCGTCGCGATCGACACCGCTGCACTCCACAAGAGCACCGGCGTCTGGATCGTCACGTCGACCAGATACTCGAGTGACGTCGGGCGCAGGGCGACGATGACGCGCAGCAACGCCCACGCAATGAAGACACCGACGACGCCACTCACCGCGCCGAGCAACACGCTTTCCGTCAACACCTGTCGCGCGAGACGTCCGCGGCCTGCCCCAAGCGCGACGCGCACCGCGAACTCGCGCCGTCGCACCCACGCGCGCGCGAGCAGGAGGTTGGCGACATTGGCGCATGCGATGAGAAGCAGTGCCCCGACCGCGATGAAGAGAATCTGAATGCCGCGAGTGTCGCGCGGGTCGATGAAGTCCTGTGCGCGCATTGCCAGGACGCGTTGATCCTTGAGCAGCGGCTCGGCGAGGCTGGCCGCGATTCGCTGGAGCTCCATCGTGGCCTGCGCCGCGGTCGCACTTGGGCGCAGCAGGATGAACGCACTCGGCCCGTCGCCGCCGCGGTCCTCCGGATGTTCGCGCGGAATTGCCTTCCATATTTGTGGCGTTGGGAACGTCACCGCGGGGCGCAGTCGGCCCCACGTCGCGAGCATCGGGATCGCGACGTCGCGCGGCAGCACGCCGATGATGCGATAGCGCTTGCCCTCGAAGTCGAGTGCTTTGCCGAGCACGTCATCGCCGCCGGCGTAGGCGCGCTGCCAGAGTCCATAACCGATCATCGCGACGTCCGCGGTCGTCTCTTCCTGTCGCGTGAATGTGCGCCCGAGCATCGGCTTGACGCCGAGGACGTCGAAGAAGTTGGCGCTGACCTCGGCGCTCGGGATGGAATCGATCGTGTGATCGGGTCGTTCACTGAAGAGCGATTCGTAGGCGAGCGCGACGTCCTGCACGGTCGTTCCGTGCGTCGCCCATGCGGTCACCAGCGAGCCCGGCACTGACGCCGGCATACCGCGCGCGCCGCTCGTCATCGGCGTGACGATTCGATTGCCGTTGGGGTAGGGAAGCGGCGCGAGCAGCAACCGGTGGACGACGCTGAAGATCGCGGTGTCGGCGCCGATCCCGAGTGCGAGCGTGACGACGGCGATCGCGGTGAACATTGGCGCCTTGCGAAAGTGGCGCAACGCGAAGCCGGCATCCTGCGTCCATGCGACGAACCAGTCGCGAACTCGCTCGATGCGTGCGATGCGCGTGGATCGAGTGTCCGTGTACGCGCGATAGGCGTCGGCGTTTCCAAAGCGCTGCTCCGCGCTGAGCCGCGCTGCCTCGTCGGACATTCCTTGCGCGCGAAACTCGTCGGTCCACATCGCGAGGTGGAAGCGCATCTCGTCTTCAGCGTCGCGGAGCAGGCGATCGCGACTAATTGGAAGCGAGAACGTGCGACGCACGCCGTCGGGGCGCGTCCGGTGTGGCTTCCACATGGTCAGGTGCCTCGGGTCAGAGCACGGCGCGTCGTTCTCGTCTCCCTCCACCAAGTGGAGGAACGTTGTCGCCGGCGCATTGCCCGCGTCAAGCGACTCGTGATGACGCAAAGATTAAGTGTTGATGAAGGGCACCCGACGGTCTCGCTCGCGATCATCCGGCCGGCATCCCCGCCGCGTGGTTTGCCTGGCTACCGCGGGGTCGCTACCTTCTCGCTCCCTGTCGCCGACGAAGAGTACGATGGGAACGTTCAGCATCGACATCGAGATCGCTCGTGGTACGCGTGACGTGTTCGCCGTGGTGTGCGACGTCCGCGCGATGCCACGTTGGTATGAGGCAGTCAAGGACGTGGTCGAGCTCACGCCTGGCGTCTCGGGGCTCGGTGCGCGATACGAGATTGGGCGGACGTTGCCAGGCGGCGCCGTGCGGAATGAGATCGCGGTGACCGAATACGTGGCCGATCAGCTCTTCACGGTGGAGAGCGTCAGCGGACCCACGCCGTTTCGATATCGCTATACGCTGGAGCCGCTGGAGCAGAGGACGCGACTTTGCCTCGAAGGCCGGATCACCGGCGACGGGCTCCCTGGACCGCTGGCCCACATTGACCTGCTCGTCACGCAGCTGTTCAAGCGCGGTATGGGCGACAACCTGCGCGAGTTCAGCCGATTAATAGAAGCATCATAACGCGTGAATCGGCATCCACAACTTCTCTCTAATATTCATATGGCCAAGACACCACTGATCTTTACCTTCTACATTGCAGCGCCCGTGGAGAACGTCTGGGACGGCTTTGTCTCGAAGGCGGCGAATCAGAAGATCTTTCTCGGCGCGGACTTCGAGGCGGACCTGAGGCCAGGCGGGGCGCTGACGTGGTCGGGGCCGGGCAAGGACGGAACGCCGACGCGTTATGTGACCGGCGAGGTGCTTCGCGTGGAGGCGCCAACGCTATTCGAATACAAGTTCGGCATGGGCGATGGCGCGACGATGTCCAGAGTGAGGATCGCGCTGACTCCGGAAACGGAGGCGGTCAAGGTTGTTGTCACGAACGATGAATGGGCGGACGACGATCCGGCGTACGCTCAGAATGCGGACGGTTGGCCGCGAATTCTGTCGCGATTAAAGACCCTGCTGGAGACGGGGAAGACTTTCCGGCCGCATTAGACCAGTCCCCACTACGGCGCCAGTGAAAACGTTCTGCGTGATGTGGATCTTCTGCGCCGGCAGGAGCAAGTCGAGCAGCAGATCCTGACTCTTCTCACTCGAGAATTCCACATCGTATGTCTCGCCCACCGTGATCGTGACTTGCGCCGGACCAGCCGCAACTCGCCGTCGCGCAACACGCCCGCGGCCCGATGATTCTCGTTGACGACGATCTTGGGAAGCGTCTCAGCGGCGAAGCTGGACACGGCGGTGCCGAGCGTCGCCAGCGCGAGCGCCGAACAACAGAGGGTACGAACAATGGTCGTCATGCCGGGCCGCCTCAACGGAATCGCTACGCTAACCTATTCGCCGCCACGACGGCGGCAATGACGTCCGCCCGGTCGTCCGCCGCCGTCCGTTCGTCCTCGCCGCCGGCCCGCTCGCGACATCGTCCTTTCGCTCGATAGGTAGAAGTCCTACATATTTACCGGTAGGAGTTCTACACATCACGGCCGTTGGAGGGAGCGATGCGAGCGACGATTCCACCCATCCCCTGCGCGACCGCCCTGCGATGTGCGGCCTCGAGCCTCCTCACCGCCTGTGCAATCAGCGCAAACGCGATCCCGCGGCCAGAGCAAGCGCCCGACAGCGTCTCGGTTGGGTATGGCACGCTCGCACGGACGAAGGTGACCGGTCCCGTGGTCTCAGTGACACGGACCCGCGACGAACGCCGACGCGTCGCGCGCGTCGACGAACTGCTCCTCGGTCTTCCTGGGGTCGAGGTGACGCGATTGTCGGCGACGAGCTTTACCGTTCGAGTGCGCGGCGCGGCGCTAGCCGACCGCGAGCCGCTCTACGTGATCGACGGCGTGCCCCAACCGCTCGGCGTCCCCGGAAGTGTGGCGCTCGCCGGCGTCAACCCCGCGGACGTGAGACGCATCGACGTGCTCAAGGGATCGAGCGCCGCGGCCTATGGCTCGCGCGGCGCCAACGGCGTCATCTTGATCGCACGACGGAAATGATCATTTCCTCATTCTCGGGCGTTCACTCCACGATCACCGTGGCTTTCATGCCGGGATGGACGGTGCAGTGATACGGAAAGCTGCCGACGGTCGGAAACGTGCGGACGAACGACGCCGGCGGCGTGAGCAACCCCGAGTCCCATCCCGAGGCATCCGACGTGCTCGTGTGCTGAATATTCGTGGGCTCGCAGTTCACCCACGCAACGCGCCCGCCCGACTTGACGTGCACCGTCGCGGTCTGGAACGCAAAGCTGCGAATGAAAATGATCGTCGCACCGGCGGTCGTGGACGGTGCGGAACACGCTGCGGTATCACCGGCGTCCGTGACGGTCGCGCGCTCCGAGAAGCACGCGGCGACACCGAAGAAAAGGACGACGAGCGACAGCGCGACAGCACGGGGCGCGTTCGAGCGCGAAGAGAATGAAGAGAATCGCTGTATCATTTGACGACGACGGTGGCCTTCATGAACGGATGCGCCAGGCAAACGATCGCATAGGTGCCCGGCTTGCTGAACGTGTGGCTGTACGTGCCATCGGCGCCGATGGTCCCGGAATTGAAACTCTGATCGGCTGCCGTGACGGTGTGGATGAGTGCATCGAGATTCTTCCACCGTACGGTCGTACCGACGCTGATCTGCAGGTTATCCGGGATGAACGCCTGTCCCTTCATGCGCGCGTTGACAATTTTCTGTGCCGGGGGTGCGGCGGCTCGCGGCGGCGGAGTCGCGGGCCTCGTTGTCGCACCCGCGGCAGGAGCGGGGCGCTGCGTTGGCGACCGCACTGCTGCGGTGTCAACGCGTGTTGGTCTCGCAGTAGAATCGGGACGCGCCGGTCGGGGCGCAGCTGTGTCGACGGGGATCGGCTTCACCACGGTCGTGTCGACAGGAGTCGGCCTCACGGGCGCGGGCACCGGCGTCGGTCGCGCGGCTGAGTCGGGCGCGCTGACGTCGGACGCTCGCTCGGTGGGAACGGTCGTGGGCTGCGGACTGCTGAAGAAGCGGCCCATGTGAACAGGGATCGTGAATTCGAATCCGTAACGCCGGGTGTCACTGCCGCGCGCGAGCCCTTGCAGCGTCGACGTTGACGCGTTCGAGACATGTAGCGACAGCGTGTGCGGCGTGTTCGGCAACGCGAGGTGCACACCGGCGCTCCACGCGATTTTCTCTCCGGGTTGGCGTGTCGTGAGCGTTGCGGCATCGCCGGCGAGCGCGAAGAAGCGTCCAAACCTGAGCGTTCCGCCGCCGCCGAACGCCAAGCGTGTTTTGCTGCCGCCAAGGGTATCGGCGATCACTCGGCTCACCGCGATGAGGCGCAGGGGTCCGTCTCGCCGCGCGATCGATACCTCACCGTCGACGCCTTTGACGGACAGGTTGTAGTCGATCTGCCCGCCAAGATCGAACGGCGCGCCGTCCTCCTGTTGCACGGGCGCGTAGCGTCCGAAGAACTCCCATTCGTTCGGATACCGCGCCGCGAGCGACGAGTTGGTGGCATAGTTGACGCCGACAAGCGCCTTCGATGCGAATCCCGTGGCGATCAGGAACGTGGGGAAGTTCGACACCTTGTGCTCCGGCGCCGGACTCTCGCTGAAGCGATGTACGAAGTTGAAATAGAGTGTGCCGGTGCTCCCGACCCAATCGGCCGAGATGTGGTCCGGGCGATCGAGCAGCGACTGCGCGCGGATCGCGCGCGGCACCACGAGTGGCATGGTGACCACGAAGCCAACAGCGAGGACTTTGATGGATAGGCGCACGAGTGCGATCTCGGACGTGTGGGCGGCCTGAACGGTTTGCGTCGGTGGCCGCGGTCGCCGTGAGGGGACTGCAACCGCGTACAAACTCACTGACTGCCAATTGAGTTCACGCTTCTCGGCATCGGGGGGAGGGAACAGCAACGACTGGAGCCGCGCGACGGTCGGCGGTTGCCGGCGCGACTAGAAGTTGAGGCCGAAGCGGATCTGGAAACTGGCCTGGTCGCCGTCGCCTGGATTCGCCGCGCGGGTGAGCGTGAGAATCGATGGAATGTTGGCGAGCCCGAACCAAACGCCGCCGCCGGCGATCGAATGCCAGCCGCCGGGAGAGCGGCCGTGATCGTACACGCGACCGGTTTCGGCGAGTCCGACAACGCCCGCGCGCAGTGGAGCGAGCAGGGTGAAGCGAACGAGCGGAACGCGAAGATCCGACGTCACGAACATCGATGCGTCGCCCGCGTAGCGCTGCGCGTCCATAAAGCGCAGCGAATTCTCGCCGCCGAGGGTCGCCGCTTCATAGAACGGATAGTCGCCAAACACCTTCTTCGCCCCGGCCTGAACCACCAACAACGGGTTCGCCGGAACGGGCAGCCTGGCCGACGCGCCCGCCGTCGCGCCTACCTCCTCGAACGCCGAGCGAAGGTCCATGATCGCGGGGAGATAGCGCGCATGAGCTTCGGCGACGACTCGATGACCCGTGTGCTCGAGTCGTTCGGCGCGCCCGGTGCTGTCGTTCCCCGCGGCGGGTAACGCGTATCGGATGCCCAAGCGCAACGCGGCCTGATTGAACGAACCGAAACCGTATGGGCGTGTCGTCGAGAGAAACCGGTTCTGCAAGCTGTCGGTCGTGGAATGCTGGATCTCCGGTCCGAACGAGACATCGGCGTGCTGCCCGATCGCGAGCGCCACGGCGGGACGGAGCAGCCATTGGCGTTGCGCGACGGCAAAGAACCGATCGGTGAGCTCATCGTCGCCCGTTGCGTCGGCCGTCGCGTTGCCGATGCCGTGAAAGTTGAGCAGCTCAAAATCGGAAAGCCGCGCGAGGGCAGTGAAGTGGACGGGCGACGATTCGAGCCGGTGATCCACGGTGAACGCAAACCGCGCAGACCCCGATTGCGTCGCGTACTCGCCTTTGATGTTCATCATCGTCGCGTACGGCCGACGAGAAAAACCATATGAGTATTTCGTGATACCGACGACGGGGGTGAGGCCGGCGCCGGAATGTGACGTCAGGCCGATCGACGGCACGAGCGAGCTGCCGGCGTCGCGCTGATGCGGTCCGAGGGTGTCCTTCAGGGCCTCCCACGGACGGCGGTCGAACGTCGTGTCGGGGCCATACGAGATCCCGGACACCGTGCCGAGGTCGTAGAAACGAGTCGGATGCCGATGGCCCGACACCGTCGACGAATCGACGAAGGCGTTGGTGCCATTCCCGCCGATGACGCGAACCAGGATGCTTCGATCGGCATTGCCGGCGACGACGGCCGTGTCGTCGCCGCCGTGCAGATACACGAGCACCTCTTTCGTCTCGCGAGGGTCGAACCGGCGCGAGAAATACTCCGTGCCGTGCGACTCGAGACGAACCTCGACGAATCCGTCGCTCGCCCGCACGATCGCGGCGTGATCGGGTCCGTCGGTTCCATGAATGGCGACGCGCTCGGCCAGACGATGGTAGAAGGCGTCGGCAGATGTCTGCAACGCCGCGCGCCGCTCCGCGAGTATGGCGGGCAAGTGCCGCGCCGACGTCTGATACTCGACAGGCATGGCGTGCGTGGCGACGTCGATCACGCCATCCGTGATATGGTCCTGAACGGCGCGCGCGACCGAGTCCCACACCGGCTTCTCCAGTCCAGCCAGGAGCCGCGCGTCGAAATCCGGCGGCACGTCTACGAGCCCGCGAACGTGGGGCTTTCCGTCTAGCTGGACGAGACTGGGCTTTCCCAGCCGCATGAGCTTCAACACTGCGCCGTCGAGTGACAGGAACGCATGGTCGCGGTCGCGCGCGATCGGCTCCCATTGGTCTTTCGGTTTGGACGGAAGCTGCGCCCACATCCAATTTCCCTGATGCCGGTCGTTGTCGTTGATCAGGAAATCCGTCAATCGTGCCGCGAGAAACAGGCGCGCATCGACATGTTCTTTGGGATCGGCGTTCAACAGCTTCAACAACTCCTCGCTGTCGATGATTTTCGTAGCGCCTCCGAAACCGTTGCCACGGCCCTTGGGCACGTTGGGATATTCCTCGAGCATTCCGAGCTTACCGGCGAAGTCGTCGCGGAATTTTCCGAGCGCCGAGTCGTCGGGCATGACCATGAGCACGGGTGTTGGATGCAGGACGCCGACCGCCGTGACAATGGGCGCGGCCATGATCGCACCGGCCGGATTCTGGGCGCTGGCTTCATCCTGGATGATGGTGAAGAGCGGCGTACCCTTCACAATTGCCGGAACGGTGTTGACGGATTTCTCGGAGCGCCGAAACACCCATTCCGTCCCGTCGGCTGCCTCGAACCGCAGGTTTTTTGTCTGATTGCCGCCGCCTTCCTTGATCGGGCGCAGTCCGCCGGCGAAGGTGTGCGACTCGAACATCGGCACGCGAATCGGCCTCGTCCAGAGGTCGCGATATGTGTCGCCGAAGAACCAGCGGTAGACGTTCCCCTTCGCGTACGACTTCCCGGCGACGACGACGGTCGATGGCTCCGGCGTCGACGGCGACGTCGACTTCAGCACACCGGCGGCCGACCCCGGGTGCTGCGCCGTCGCCAGTGCAACGGGCACGCAGAGCCATGCCGCCGCGCGGGCGGCGATAGAAAACGAATGCAGGATTCTCACATTCAGTGTTGCCGGTAGACCGTGATCGTTCCCGAATCCATCCACTCTCGTCGCGCACGATGAGAGTGCCGACCGATTCCGTCGCGTCGTAGGGCAACTCGGATGCCGAACCTGTCATTTACCTGTCATTCCGGGCGGATCCAGGCGGAATCAGCCGTAGCCACGTTTTCACGAAGCGGCACAATCGTCGCTAAAAGACCAGTTTCCTGGAGACGCGAGGCGCGATCAGGTGATTTGGGAGATTGGAGTTCTCAACCGCGCTGTTCGCGCGTGGATGCGCGCTCATCAGAATCCGACTGGACATCAAGTCTTCGGATGGGCAAGCGCAGTCGGAAGCTTCCGTTTCGTCTTTTGGATGAGCGTCGTGGTCGCCGCGTACCTGATGGCGGTCGGGCGCCGCCGCGGCATCGTGGCTTGTCTGCTCGCCCCGCTGCTCGCCTGGGTCACGTATACCGGCATCAGACGATTCTATCACCATGACAGACCGCCGAGCGTCGCCGGGCTGGCCGAAGGAACAAGCTCGTTTCCGTCAGCACACAGCACGGCGTCCACGGCGGTGTATTGCACGCTCGCGTACGTGCTGTGGCGCGAAAAGATGCTTTCGGCGCCGGTCGCGCTTGCCGTGGCGATCGTTGCCCCGTTGCTCATCGGCGCGAGCCGGCTCTACCTCGACGTTCACTGGAGCACCGACGTGATCGGCGGTTGGGTCGCCGGTATTCTCATCGCGGCGTTGGCGCGCCTCGCGTACACGCGAGGGGCGGCGCAATGAGAGTTCTATAATACCGGCGCCGTGTCTGACGTCCGTGTGTCATCCCAATGCGCGGGTTGCTCGCTCGGCCATCAACGACAACCCCGTGGCGGTGTATTCATTAATCGCCTGGTGCAGGAGCGCATCGCCGCGCGCCTGATCGCCGGACGCTTGCCGGCGAAGCAACATTTCCCCATACCACTGCTTCACCTGCGGTTCCGCCAACCGATGCCGAATCCGCCGCGCCAAATCGAGCGCCGACTCGAAGTGCTTCTCGGCGACCACCCAATCGCTCGCCGCCGCCGCGGCGAGGCCGACGACGCCCTCCACTACCCACCAACACGTTGAACGCAGGCCCCCGTCGAGCATCGATCGTAGCGCCGGATACAGTGCCGCAAGCGGCTCGAGCTCACCGCGCACATGATGGCCAATCCCCAGACCAACCGCGTACGCCGCGCGGCCCATTGGCGCAACGACACCGGCGCGTGGCGTGAAGCGCGAGAACGCCGCGACGCGATCGGTCCACGTCCCAATATCCGCGTGGGCGGCGCACACTATCTCCGCCGCTTCAATGAATCCCGCGAACGTCGTATCCGGGAAATGCGTGCGCGCGTGTTCACAGGTTGCTAATCCGCCGGTCACGTCACCGCGTGCAAGCTGTGCGATCGCCGTGCCTTGCTGCGCGAGATATACCCACGGGCCCGCCGCCTGCCAACGCTCGATCATGCCATGGCAGAACGATTCCACACCCGCACGATCGCCCGCCTGCGCGAAGTCGGCTTGGCGGCACGTATCCGCGAGAAACAACACGCCCCAGCTCCCGGCTTCGTTGGCCATGCGCTCCAACACGGGTCGGTCTTCCTGCAACCGATCCCAGCGCGCCGAAAAGAAGTATCCGACATGTCGAAAGCCGGCGGCCTCCAGGTACATCTGACGATGCCCCGGATCCCCGAGCACGGCACACACTTGATCGGCGAGCGGGATCACGTCGTCGTGTCGGCCGAAATGAAACGCGACGTAACTCTCGATCGATTTGCGCGCCCCGACGAGCACCGGATCGTTCAAATCGCCCGCCACGGCCGCCGCTCGCGCGAGGCGCTCATGGCCACCTTCGAAGTCGATGTTCGAGACCGCCCATTCCCCCGCAGCCTGCGCCATTAGACGCGCGCGTTCCACCACGTACGTCACCGGTAGATGGTCGCAGGCGCGCTCGGTGACTGCCAAAGCGAGCGCGTAGTCGCCCGTCCAGTTGAGCAGGAGCGCGATGTCCATCCCGCACGACGCCAGGACCTCGGCGTCGCCGGCGGCAATGGCCAACTCGAGCGTTTCGAGAAACGCGGGGATCGCTTCCGTCCAGCGCGCGAGTCCTTGCAGCGTCCGGGCGCGCGCGTGCGCCAGCCGCGCGATCATCTTCTTGTCGACGACGCCCTCGACGCTCGCTGCCCGCTCGCAGTGCGCCAGCGCTTCCGCGTACCCGGCGCTCGCACAAGCCTGCTCCGCCGACAGCGTCAGGAAATGCACGGTCTTGTCGGGGTCCGCCAACGACCCGGCTTGATAGAGATGATATGCCAAGTCAGACGCGCGCGGCGGCGTCCGATGGCCCATCATGCGCTCCATCGCCGCCGCAATCTTGAGATGCCGGCGTTGTCGCCGCGGCATCGACAGCCCGCTTATCAACGTCTGTCGAATGAGCTCATGAGCAAACGTGTATGTCACATCTCGTCCGTCACGGTGCTCCACGATGAGCCGAGCCTGCATTGCGGCATCGAGCGCGTCGAGCAGGTCGTCCTCGCCGGCGTCGCTGAGCGGCTCGAGCACGGCGATGGTGAATCGCTGGCCAATGACCGCCGCGGACGTCAGGACACTGCGACAAACGTCCGTGAGTCGCGCGAGCCGTCGTTCGATCACCAAGCGCACCCCTTCGGGCACGTCGAGATCCTCGATGCGAAGATCGGTGCGCCAATTGCCATCGCCGTCGAAGAGCTTTCCCTCTTCCTTCAAATGCGCGAACACCTCCTCGACGAAAAACGGGTTGCCGTCCGTCTCGGCGTGAATGACCCTCGCCAACGCCGCCGGCGGCACCGCGCCGCCGAGTGCGGCCAGCATGTCCGTCACGCGCTCGGCGGAAAGACGCTTGAGCGACAGCCGATGCGCGAGGCGTTGTCGCGTCAACGTCTCGAGGACACGCGCGAATCCGCGACTCACGTCGAGATCCGCGTCGCGAAATGTCCCGAGCACGATGACCGGCAGCGTATGGAGATAGCTGGCCGAGTGCTCGAGCATCGCCAACGACGCGTCGTCGGCCCAATGCAGATCGTCGAGCAGCATCACGATCGGCGCGATACGGACCGCGCGCGCCATGAACTCACGACACTGCGCGTGCAGATACTGGCGCTGATGGTCCGCGGACACCTCGAGCGGCTGCGGAATGTCCGGGAACGTCTGCCGCAGCGATGGAAGCATGCGAGCGATGTCCGGCGCGGCGTCGCCGAGGATGTCGCGGAACGTGCGGACGGGAACGAGCCGTGAGACGACGTCCAGCACCTCGGCGTACGGCGTGTAGGGTGGCGCGCCCTCCATCTCGTAGCATCGCCCCACGAGACAGAGCGCGCCGCGAGCACGCGCTTCATCGAGAATACTCTGACAGAGTCGCGTCTTCCCCACGCCCGGCTCGCCACCGATTAACAACATTCCGCCGTGTCCTTGTGTCCACGCCGCGAACATGGAGCGGGCCACCTCCAACTCCCGTTCACGGCCGACGAGAGGCGGGCGCCGGCTGGTGACAGGCGCCGGCGTACCCGCAGTCATTCGCGCAGCGGCCAACGACGATCCTGAAATCTCGGCGAGCAACGCGGCCGCCAGCTCGCCGGCCGTCGCGTGGCGGTCGGCCGGCTCACGCGCGAGTGCACGCGCGAGGGCGAGATCGACCATCGGCGGGATGCCGGACCTGAGCGTCGACACGCGTTCGACGTCTTGCGTCATGCGCTTGGACATGAGGGCCTGGATCGACGCGCCGGTGGTGAACGGTGCGCCTCCGGTCAGCATCTCGAACAACACGCAGCCAAGCGAGTAGAGGTCGCTGCGCCCGTCGAGATTCTCGTCGCCAAAGAACTGTTCGGGACTCATGTAGGCCGGTGTTCCCATCGCGACGCCGGTCTGCGTGAGACGCGCTCCAGCCATGGTCATCGTGCGCGCGATTCCGAAGTCCGCAACCTTGGCGTGTCCGTCGGCCAAGAGAATGTTTTCCGGTTTGATGTCGCGATGTACGACGCCCCGCCGGTGCGCGTAGTCGAGCGCGTCCGCCACCTGTGCCGCGATCCGCAGCGCGTCGACAATCGGAAGACGGCCTTCGCGTGTCAGGCGGTCGCGGAGCGACTCGCCGTCGACGAACGGCATGATGTAGTGGAGCAGTCCGTCTGCCTCACCGGAGTCGATGAGCATCAGGATGTGCGGATGATCGAGCTGCGCCGCGATGCGAATCTCTTGAAGAAACCGATCGATGCCGATGAACTCAGCGACTTCAGACCGGAGCACCTTGATCGCGACGCGGCGGTCGTGGCGCAGATCGGTGGCGAGAAAGACCGACCCCATGGCGCCTTCGCCAATCTGGTGATCGATCGCGTACCGTCCGGAGAGCGCGGGTTTGAGCCGCGCGGCGAGGTCAGTCACGGCGTGTCGCTGGAGTGAGCTGCGCGAAGAGGACAGGGAAGTTCGCGAAGCACCCTAGGTTGGCGACGCCACCTCGGCGTCGGGGTTCCAGAACATGATTCCTCGGTGGGGTTTTCGCTACGGCTCGGCTCACAAGTTTGAACGAAGGTTGACTGGCGATCCGATGGACGACCATTGTACCTGTGCCGCCAACTCTCCGACACTCGCACCGTACGCTTGCCATGACCACACTCATCGCAGCCGAACCGCAGCTCTACGTCCGGGACATCGTCGCCTCGTCCGACTTCTATTCAAGAACACTCGGATTTGCCGTCGCCTTCACCTACGGAGAGCCACCGTTCTATGGCCAGATCTTCCGCGATGGCGCCCGATTGAACTTGCGCCAGGTTGACGACCCAGTGGTCGATCCGGCTCGGCGCGCCAGCGAGGGGTTGCTCAGCGCGTCAATCACACTCGAAGATGCGAAGCCGCTCTTCGTCGAATATCAGAATGCGGGCGTCGACTTTGCTCAGCCACTGCAGACCGAGCCGTGGGGCGCGCAAACATTCATCGTGCGCGATCCGGACGGCAATCTTCTTCTGTTCGCCGGACGCGGTGCTTGAGACCCTTCCTAGTCGCTCCTGAGCGCGCTGATCGGATCGAGACGAGCAGCGCGTCTGGCCGGCAGGTACGCTGCCGCCAGCGCCACGGCCGATAGGAGCACCGACGGCGACCGGCATCATGCCGCGCTGGAGAATGAGCGACACGACACTCGCGCGAGCAGACGGACGCCGACGCTCGCGACGACGAGCCCCGCCGCACCGCCGATCACGCCGAGCAGTAGACTCTCGGTCAGCAGCTGACGAACGACACGGCCGCGATGCGCGCCGAGTGCGCGTCGCACGGCAATCTCACGCGATCGAGCGGAGGTGCGCGCCAACATGAGATGCGCGACGTTCGCGCACCCGAGCAGCAACACGAGACCGGCCGCGCCCAGCGTGAGCCACAGCGCGCGCTGCACGTTGCTCACGCTGTCCTCACGCACCGATTGCAGCCGAATGTCCGTCGCGCCGTCTTCGTTCGGATACGCCTGGCCGAGGCGATCCATGATGGTATTCATCTGCATTTCCGCGGCGGCGGGCGCCACGCCGGGCTTGAGTCGACCGACGACTCGGTAGCCACGAAGGCCGCGGTTCGTGATCCACGGGCTGGTCGACGGTTTCCCCGGGGCCGGCCAGCGGATTCATCGACATCCAGAGGTCGATGTCCGGCGACGGAAAGTGAAATCCCCGGCCCATGACACCGATGATGGTGAACGGCTCTTCGTTGAGAATGAGCGTTTTTCCAATCGCGGCCGGACTCCCCGCGAAGCGACGGAGCCACAAGCGATGGCTGATGGTCACCACGGGCAGTCGCTCCTCGTCCGGGCGCGGGAGCCGTCCGACTATTGGTCGAGCCCCAAGCACGCCATACAGGGTGGCCGATCCCATGATCGCGCGGGCGTAGTCGATGCCCTCCTGTCCAGAAATCTCATAGCGGTTGAACCCGTACCCGCCGATACTCGCGAAGCTCGTCGCCTGCGTCTGCCAGTCCGTCAGATCGGGGTACGATACCGGGAGCCGCTCTGCGGTTGACGCCGCGGGGACTGTCCACACAGAGTAGAGGCGATCCGGATCAGCGTACGGCAACGGTCGAAGCATGACGGCATTGACGACGCTGAAGATGGCGGTGTTCGCCCCGATTCCGAGCGCGAGCGTGACGACCACGGCGACGCTGAACGCGGTGTTGCGACGAAGTACGCGCGCCGCATATCGAACATCTTGTAGCGCATCGTCGACCCAACCCAAGCTCCACATGGCGCGCGTCTCTTCTCTAAGATACGTCGGATTGCCGAGCACGCGGCGAGCCGCGGCAGCAGGTGCGCCGCTCGCGTGGTGGTCGCGCTCGAGCATCGTCTGATGAAAGCGCAGTTCTTCGTCGAGCTCGGCCGAGAGTGCGTCGCGGCGCCAACGATCGCGGAGGCGATTCCAAATCTCTAATAGCCGCATTGGTACCTCGCCTACACGGCGCGCATGATGCGCTGAATGGCGTCGATCAGCTCGGCGAAGCCGGCCTGCTCTTCCCCGAGCTGTTTGCGTCCCGCGGGAGTGAGTGTGTAGTAGCGTGCGCGCTGGTTGTTCGGTGTCATGCTCCAGTCGCCGCGAAGCCATCCTCGCTGTCGCATGCGCTGCAGGGCGGGGTAGAGCGAGCCTTCGTCGACCTGAAGGACGTCGCGCGACAGTTGTTTGATATGCTGGGCAATCCCGTACCCGTGCAGCGCGCCGGCGGACAGGGTTTTGAGCACGAGCATGTCGAGTGTGCCGGGGAGGAGGTCGCGTTTCGCAGGCATCTAGGTTGTCTATGGGATAGACAACCTATGTCCTTAAACGGTTCGACGCCAGCGGCCACATCACGGCGTTCCTGACGACGAGCTCTCTGGTTGGCGGCCTGGACTACCTCCCTACAAATCACGCATCTACGGTGGAATCCAGTGAGCCAACGCGTGGATGTTTCCGGTAACGCCAAGGTCTATGATCGCCGCCATGGCGCCATCCTGCCCGTCGAGGTCGTTCGGCGCCTTGCGAACGCTGCGGCGCTACAGCCGGGCACACGAGAGTCCTCGATGTTGGCGCCGGCATCGGCCGCGTGGCGATTGCGCTGGCCGAGATGGGTTGCGCGAAGGACACCGCGTGCTCGTAACCGGTGGCCGCCCGTTGCATGAGTGGGGCAACGGGGCGGGGGACGAGGAATGGGTGCAGATTCGCGACCAGGTGCGAGCCCTCTTTGAGGAGGTAGGGGTTGCTTCACCATTCCATCCTGGTGTTCGGCCGGAACCCGTTGATGAAAGTCTCAAGGAACTCGGCTTGGTTCGGCGCGCCGATGTCCGGATTGGTCCCGGGCCGGGGTTGACGCTCGCGGAGTTCTTGCGCCGGCTGGTCGAGGGTGAGCTCTCCTACATCTGGAACGTACTGAAGAACGTTCAGGATCCGTGCCTTTCTCGTCTTCAAGCCTCGGGCGTTGATGGTGCAGACGTGGCAAACAGTCCGTTGACGTCACCGAAGGGCAGCATGTGACCGTTCATGGCGTCATAGGAGCCGTCGGCAAACGCCTCCTTCGCGATGGTGCGAAGTGATCCGAAGACCGACTGCAGCGGGCCGCAACCCAGGCTGATACGGCGGACACCAGCGCGTCTCAGCACGTGGACGGGCGGCGCGCCTCCGCCGCCAGCGTACAAATTGACCGGTAGAGTCACGGCGCGCGCGAACGGAAACGCGTCATCCAGATCCATGCCGGGCACGAAGATGCCATCCGCTCCAGCCGACGCGTACAACTGCGCTCGTCGCACTGTTTCGCTGTAGCGCGCTACTCGATCGTCGTTTGCGACGAAGTAAGTGTCCGTTCGCGCATTGATGAACAAGCTCGCATTCATCTGCGTTGCCATCTCGCGCAAAGCTTGGATGCGCTCACTCAGGACGTCCGGCGTTGCCAGTTGATGCGTGTCTGGAAGAACGCCGTCCTCGATGTTCACTCCAACCACGCCGAGGCCGATCAGCGTTCGCACGAAGGCAACGACGTCGTCGGTGCTCTGGCCAAATCCACGCTCGATGTCGACGGTGACGGGAACGCTCACGGCACGGCAGATCCGCGCAGTCGCCGCGACGAATTCGCCCGTGGGCACTTGCTCGCCGTCCGAGTAGCCAAGCGACCACGCCATGCCGGCGCTCGTCGTCGCAATGGCGGGCGCGCCCGTCTGCTCGAGAACGCGGGCACTTCCGGCATCCCACGCATTCACGAGAATCAGCGGTTCCGGCTCCGCATGCAGGCGACGAAAAGCAGCTGCCCGCTGTCGGGCTTCGAGAGTTTGCATTTGACGCCTCATCAGTGGCCGGTATCGTGAGTCTCGAGTTTGATAGCTACTGAGGAACAGCTGACCGGAGCAATGACGTCGCAGGTCATGGCGCGCCAATTATCATTCAGACATGTCGCTCGCCAAATCACGCACTGCCCAGCCGCTGCCTCTGCCACCCGACGCCGACATAGGCGCACTGCTTCGTCATTGGCGTACGGCGCGCCGCCTCAGCCAACTCGAGCTCGCGCTCGACGCCGACGTGTCGTCACGGCACTTGAGTTACGTCGAGACGGGTCGCTCGCGGCCGAGTCGGGAAATGCTCCTGCGCCTCGCGGATGCGCTGGAGGTTCCGCTGCGTGAGCGCAACGCGCTGTTGGTCGCAGCAGGCTTTGCTCCGCGATATTACGAAACCGGCCTTGCGGCGCCCGAGATGGCGCGGATGCGCGGTGCGATCGAGCTCATTCTGCGGCATCAACAGCCGTTTCCGGCGTTCGTGTTGGACCGGTATTGGAATATTCTCATGACGAATGATGCCGCACCGCGTTGCACTCGATTCCTCCTTGGCGCCGAGCCGACGGAAGGAAACATGCTTCGACTCTGCCTGCACCCAAACGGATTACGGCGCATGATGCCGAACTGGGAAGAGACCGCCGGCGACTTGATTCGGCACCTCCACCATCAGATCGCGACGTCACCCGCGGACGAACGAGCGAAGGACCTGCTGGCGGAAGTGCTGGCCTATCCCGGCGTTCCAGCGCAGTGGCGGACACGCGATGTCGCCACGTCACCGACGCCGTTGTTGACGACCGTGTTTCGAAAGGGAGATGTCGAGCTTCGCTTCTTCTCCACGATCACGACGTTCGGCACACCGCACGACGTGACCTTGGAGGAGTTACGCATTGAATGTTCATTCCCGGCGGATGAATCGACCGCAACAATGTGCCGAAATCTATTCAGCGCATGAGCGCCGCCATTGGGACGGCGCTCACGCTGCCTCGACGATGTCAGTCGGCGCCTTGTGTCCAATGCGTGGTCAACTCTGCGTTGAACGCCTGCCAACGTTCTTCGGGAAAGAAGATCCGCGCGCCGTCGAACTCCGCTCGGCGACGTGTACCGGGAATGGCGTTCGCGAGCCAGTGCGACCATTTGACATCGAAGTAGACGTCATCCGTTCCCCAGACGATGAGCGTCGGCGCGTGCAGGTCTTTCAGTAGCGGCTCGATCGCCAGAGTGTGCGAACAATCGAAGGCCGCTAGAAACCGCTCGAGATCACTCGTGCGCGCGGGCGTGGCGACGTGTGGGCGGAGAAAGAAATCGATCGTTTCGTCACTGACCTGATCAGGGTGCTCATACGCGGGGCCGAGCGCGCCGGCAGAGCGATATACGGCCTTGTCGGAGAGCATTGCATTCAATACGCCACTCAGGCCACCGGAGGCGGACAGCGCGAGAAACGGCTTGAATGCTTCGGGTGGCCAGTTGTCGTGCGTGTCGCAGTCGGTCAACGTCAGGCTGCGCACGCGATGAGGATTCGTGGCGGCAAAGATCAATGCGATGCCGCCGCCACTATCATTTCCGACGAGATCGACTTGATCAATCTTCATCGCGTCGAGAAACTGCCGAAGCATCACGGCATTCGCGGTCGCGGACACGTCCTGACTCGGCGAGATATCGGTGGCGCCATGTGCGAGCAGGTCGATGGCGATGCACCGGCGGATCGCACTGAGCTCCGCGAGTTGGTGGCGCCAGAGATATCCGTTCAGCAGCACGCCGTGCACGAAGAGGGCAACGGGACCAGCACCCGTTTCGATGTAGCTGATGCGGCCGGAAGGAGTATCGACATACTTGCGCTGAGCTTCGAACGTCTTCGAATTCATGAGTTCGTCCATGTTGGTTGCGAGCATCGCGTGGCGATGAACGCCACTGGTGCCGGTGGTTGCGGGAATTTCGAGGCGAATAGTTACCGAGGCGTCGGTAGGCCGAGCAATAACGTCGAAGGTCATGGCCGTCGCACGTTGTCGACCTCAACCTGTGTCACGCTCTCGCGTCTGTGGCTGCCGCATTCATGGTTTCTGAATAGGCGAACAGACCAGGCGCTCCGCCGGTGTGCAGCCACACGACGACGTCGTCGGGCTGGAACCGCCCAGCGTGGATCAAGCCCATCAGCCCTCGCAAGCTTTTTCCGGAGTACACCGGATCCAGCACCAGGCCCTCGCATCGAGCCGCCAGCCGAATTGCGTCGAGCGTGGCCTCGTCCGGGACGCCGTACATCGGCCCAGCGAATCCGCCGGCGACCTCGACGAGGTCGTCGTGCCAGTTGTCCTCCGCACGCAGTCGGGTGACAACCTGACGACCGAGCCGCAATACGTCTTCTCTAACACGCTGCGGCTCGCAGTCGACATCAATCCCGATGCAGCGCATTGGATGCCGAAGCGCGGCAATCGCGGCGACGATCCCCGCCTGCGTGCCGCCGCTTCCGGACGCGTGGACGATATGGCTGGGTGACACACCGGCGCTCGCACACTGGTCGAGCAATTCCACCAGCATGCGGACGTAGCCGATCGCTCCAATTTCATCTGACGCGCCATATGGGACCAGATACGGAGATCGTCCCGCCGCCTGTAGCTCGTCCCGGATTCGGTGAAGCTGGCGATTCCGGTCCGCGTTCCACGGAATGTCATGGATCACGGCGCCGTAGAGTCGATCGAGCAGGATGTTGCCACTCACGTTGTAGGCAGTGTCGACGATGTTCGGCACGCGTCCGTGCATGACGCCAAGGTGGCATTCCAATCCCAACTTGGCACTCGCCGCCGCGACTTGTCGCGACGTGTTCGACTGAACCACGCCCCCGCAAACCACACAGTCCGCACCGGCAGCGACCGCCGCTGCCAAGGCGAATTCGAGTTTACGAACTTTGTTTCCGCCCATTCCCAGTCCGGTACAATCGTCGCGTTTCACGAGCAGCCGCGGGCCGCCCAATCGTGCAGACAGGCGTGGCATCTCTTCCAGCGGCGTCGGCAGGTGGGCAAGCTCGATGCGTGGGTACGCGTCGATGCGCATGCGCAATCGATGAATGTCGTCAGCGCTCAAGTCATCACCATTTTCACAAAGCAGTTCGGCGAGCAGAAAAACATCGACCCGGTGAATTCGTTGACTCATCTCAATCAGTCAGCCCCAGAACAATCGCCGGGCCGGCCTCGGAGTTCGTCGATCAGCTCGCTCAGGTGCCGGCTTGTGAAAATCGACCAATACATGGCTTGACAGGCATATACGCAATGAGGTATATACAGATCATGGAATCTGCCTTCGGCATCATCGCGGAACCGAACCGTCGGGCCATCCTGAGTCTCCTGGCTTCCTCAGAACGGTCCGTCAGCGACATCGAGACCACGCTTCGGATGTCACAGCCGTCGGTCTCCAAGCATCTCCGGGTGCTTCGAGAGGCCGGCTTCGTGGAGGCGCGAGTGGACGCACAGCGGCGCGTGTATCACATCATACCTGAACCACTCATGGAAGTTGACGCCTGGCTCGCTGACTTCCGGCGCCTTTGGTCGGCACACGTCGACGCTCTCGAACGCCATCTCGATCGCATGGAACAGGCGCCTCCAAAAACAAAAAAAGGAAAGAAACGATGAGCAGTCGAGCGATGTACGCACCGGGCGCAGCTGCCGGCGCTCACGTGCGAAAGGAAGGAGAGAAATGGACGCTCGTTCTCATTCGAGAACTGCGTCATCCGCCGACGAAGGTGTGGAATGCTCTGACCGATCCAGGACAGCTCCGCGAGTGGGCACCGTTCGACGCGGATCGGAACCTGGACGCTATCGGGCCCGCGAAGCTCACGACAGTGGGGGCGCCGACCCCGCTCGTCTCGGAGACGACCGTTACGCGCGCCGAGGCTCCGCGGTTGCTCGAGTACGTCTGGGGAAAGTTCGACATGCGATGGGAGCTGGAGCCGCTGGGCGACGGTACGAAGCTCACGCTCTGGACGAACATTGGCCGACGGTTCGTGGCGATGGGCGCGGCCGGTTGGCACATCTGCTTCGACGTCCTCGACCGACTGCTCGACGGTCACCCCATCGGCCGCATCGTTGGTCCCGAGGCCATAAAAATCGGTGACTGGCACCGCCTGCACGCCGAGTATGCAAAGCAGTTCGGTACGGAACCGGTGAATCCAGACTCCACAACGTGACGAGAGGAAAAGCAGCCATGAAGATCAAGCTCACCACGGTCTACGTGAACGACCAAGAGAAGGCGCTACGCTTCTACACTCAAGTGCTCGGCTTCGTGAAGAAGGCGGACTTCAGCCAAGGGCCGTTTAGATGGTTGACCGTTGCGTCACCCGATGAGCCCGACGGCACTGAGCTGCAGTTGGCACTCAACAACAATCCAGCCGCTCAGACTTACCAACAGGCGATGTTTGATCAGAACCAGCCGGCCGCGATGTTCTACGTGGACGATGTACAGCGGGAGTACGACCGCATGAAGCCACTGGGAGCGGAGTTCACCATGCCGCCGACGAAGGTGACTGGTTCGACCATCGCCATGCTGAAGGACACGTGCGGCAACTTGATCCAGCTTGTTGTTTCTCGACCGTTGGCAGGGCTGATCATCGAAGCGCGGCGGCGACTGACAGGCCGGCGTCGCCGCGCGTCTTGTTCCTCGACATACCTCCCACGTTTCAGGATGAGACCATGAAAGAGTCGGGCGCGAGTCAGAGCCAATCGGGATCGGAGCTCATCTCGAAACGAATCGCCGAGCTCGGCGATTGGCGCGGGGAAACCCTCGACAAGATGCGCAAACTCATCAAGCAAACAGTCCCCGAGGTGCTCGAAGAGTGGAAGTGGATGGGTACCCCGGTGTGGTCGCACGAGGGCATCATCTGCACCGGCGAATCCTACAAGAGTGTCGTGAAGCTCACTTTCGCCAAGGGCGCGTCGCTGAAGGATCCGGCTCGGCTCTTCAACTCGAGTCTCGACGGAAACGTACGGCGCGCGATCGACATTCACGAAGGTGAAGACGTTGACGTGTCGGCGTTCAAGGCCCTCGTTCGCCAAGCCGTCGCTCTTAACAATTCTGACAAGTCGAAACGTTCGAAAAAAGTGAAGTCCTGAGGGATTCCGCTTCTCCGGCGATTCCACGTGACGCGACTCGGTCCCTGCAGGTACTACTTAATGTCGGGAATGGATCTCGCTCACAACTCTGCGGAGGATCAATGCTGTCTACGTCTCATGTCGCCGTCGCTGGACGACTGCTCGGAGTGGCTGGGGTGCTCGCGATTGTCGCCTGCTCTGACGGCGCATCCGGACCCACCGCAATCGGGTCAAGCCCGCCCGCCTCGAGCGTCATCGGCTCCACGGGTGACACCACTCGCGGACCGACCACCGGCGAGTGGCATCTTGCGACAATCCGCGGTCTCGCCATCGGCGTCGATCGGATCACGGCCAACGGCTCGGTTGATACCAGCGCCGCGAAGACGACGGCGCTTGCCGGAGCCAAGGTCGAGATACGCAAAGTACAACTCTTGCCCGCCGTTGGTTTTGCACCGATGGGTTATCAGGACATTGGTATCGTCGCAACCGTGACCGCTGACGCCGCGGGGAAGTTCGAGTACGTGTTGAGCGACCCGATCGTCGTGAAGTCGGGGCAACCGTCGCCAATGATCTCGTATCGCGTCACCATCACGCCGACTGTGGGCTCTCCGTTCGCCAAAGGCGATCTGCAGGTCTACTTCGTCGAGCAGTTTCCCTCGGGTATTGCGAACTGGAACTACTTTTTGTTCCGATAGGCATCGATCGAGTGTGAGCGTCGAAAAAACAAAAACGGAGCGAGCATCGCGCTCGCTCCGCCTTCTGTTTTTGCTTGGGTCGCAGGCGTCTAGGGCTTGCGAGGTGACGCCGGCGCCACCGGTGCCGGCGGGTCCTCGTGCCACCACCACTGCGTCGGTACAGGCTTCGCGCGCGGCCACGTCTCGTCGAGCGTGTTGCCGTTGTACAATCGCCCGTTCTTCATCACGTAGCGAAAGGTATTCGTGTTCTTGATATCCTCGAGCGGATTCTTATCGAGCAATTGGAGATCGGCTATCTTCCCGACCTCGAGCGAGCCCACATCCTTCAAGAGTCCGATCGCGTCGGCACCGGTGTACGTGGCCGCCTTGAGGACGTCGTGATTCTTCATGCCGCCCGACGCGAGCATCCAAATCTCCCAATGCACGCCCAACCCTTGAAGCTCGCCGTGTGATCCAAGCCCGACGCGCCCGCCCGCGTTCACCATCTTCGCGAGCTGCTCTGCGTGATTCTTGAAAATGTACTGATCGTCGCGATTGAACTGCAGCGTCTTCCACGAGTCGAGCTCCTCGTGCGGCGTGAAATGGCGAAGCTTCTTGTCTTCGTCGACGTTGTACTGCGTCAGCCAGTAGTTGAGGCCCGTCGGCCCGCCGTAGCCGACGATCAGCGTTGGCGTGTACGTGATGCCGCTCATCGCCTCGAGCTGTACAACATCTTTAAAGAGCGAGAAGACGGGCATCGCATGCTCGAGGCCGGGGTACCCGTCCTGCATGAGCGTGAGATTCATCGTGAGGTTCGACCCGCCCTCGGTGGTCGTCGTGAGCCCCATCTCTTTCGCCGCCATGATCACCCACTGGCGCACCTTCCG